>Ga0208133_1000635_pt1 | contig 13410 bp, 23 predicted proteins | sample ColrivemetaGS535_FD_187595 | JGI IMG/M metagenome (GOLD analysis project Ga0208133, IMG submission 187595) | Estuarine microbial communities from the Columbia River estuary, USA - metaG S.535 (SPAdes) (version 2) | ecosystem: Environmental > Aquatic > Marine > Intertidal zone > Estuary | place... | reverse complement strand
CATTTGAAGTTATCGCATCTACATCATACCCAAAATATCTTTCTAATGCTGATGTATACTTGCGAACTACGGGCATTACTGTTTCTAAGTAAAACATTCGCAAATTCGGCGCTATATTAGCATTATTTCCACCATCTAAAAGAATAGGCGGAACGCCAATTGACTTTAATATTTTAGTATCATGAGATTTAATTGAATTATCAAAGTCCATGTCTTGAAAACTAGTATTAAGTAAATTTGATGGCTTTAGACCGCTATCTAAAATCATAGGGCGACGGGCCCCATTTTTTGGATTATACTTTGCGATCCAGTTTTGTATTGTTTTTTCTTTTGCCTGAGCACTAAGTGTATTATCACTAGTTAGTACAATACCTGGTATTGCACCGTTCTCAAAAAAGGAGTCCTGAAAATTCTGCATTTTGTACATAATTTGCATAGACCTTGAGCTTGCCTCTAGTCTGCTAGCTCCACGATAAATAGAGGTACTACTTAAATCTTTAATGTGAATAATTTCTGAGGACTTAAATTTAGTTGTATTATTATAGGTGTAACTTTGTATAAACGTCTTTTCATCAGGCTGAATTTGTACGTTAATAGCTGGTAAATGATAGAGGTGTGCTCCATCAAAATACATAAAGATATTGCCGTCTAGTACGAAGTCAGTAAATATATTTGTTCTAAAATCTTGTGCTGATTGAAAAGGATTTGGATTAAAGTTTAAGAGATTTAAAAGTGTTTTTTGTCTAAGTCCTGATTGTACATCAGAATTTAATTTATTCTTTACGTCATAGTCTAAACTAGCGCATGCACTAACAAGCATATTAGTACCGCGGTTTACGGATTCTAGTTTTTGAAAGGCAAGCTTATGACTGAAAGCTGCCTCAGATCCAATATTTACGCCTTGTTCGCGTCTAATTATTTCTTGGGCTGGGTTTAGTTTTTCTCTAATCCAGCCTCCCATATTATTATACCATGCCATTTTTGTACCTTAGGTAAAGGCGCTAAAAAATGAGCCTGTAGTAGCCTTAGTAGTGCTAGTTGTACCTTGAAACTTGTCCCGTTGTATATCAACCCAACGCGCTTGACGTTGCACTGAGTTAGGATCTGGTGCTTTGCCGAATATCTTATGTAAGTTGACGTGGTGTTTATTACACAAAGTCCGTACCAGATCATAAAGCTCTGTTCGGTGCTCTGCTATAAACTCATCCCTTACAGCCAATATTCCTTCATCGGTAGAAATATCATACTTGTTTACTTTAGCCCATACATCTAGCAGAATTGTAATAGAGTGAAAGTGATGCAGTTCAAGATCTTCCCTAGTACCACAAATGTAGCAGTGGTCTTGTTTATCGTACGCTGCCTTAGCTTTATCTCTTACGTGTTTAACCGGAATGCGTTTATTACCAGTATTTTTTGCCATAATTTTTTCTACACATTATGTGAATGCTCCTATTATATCACTACAGCACAAAGAAGTCAACATATAAATTTTTTCTGCCATACAATTAATAGTTGCTTCATTAAATATAATCTTTTCACGTACCTAGAAGACTTATTATTACTTATTAATCTGCTACTAATTTACTAACGACGTAGGGTGAGGCGCACTGAGTAGCGCAACTAGTACTAGCAAATATAAAGTTATCAGTAGGTAGCCCAACTACCCATATAGTACTACCTATATCTGTATCATAGTAGTTATAAGGTTTTTCCTTACTCTCACCCACCTGTTGTAAAAGTGTAGATAGCATATCTGACAGCATCTGCACAGTGAGAGGCTATCTTATGCTCAGGCTTCTCCTTAGTTACGTTAGCCTTAGTATCCCACCTATACTGGTCAAACATATAAAGAATGTTCTCACAGTGTGGACTTACCTTAATTCTGTCCTGCTCTACTAGCATCGCAACCAGGGCAATACCGTCTAATACAGACTTTTTAGCTTTGATAGTTGCAATATCGTGTGTGTAGGCTAAATCTGCTGCAAACTGTGCAGCGGCAGAGTCAATAAAGATTGTTTCAATCTTCCACTTATCAATCAACTCCTGCATGCGCGCTACATGACCCTCAGTTGTGGCTTGCGACTCCTGATACTCGTCTACAATGTGGTAGCTATCTAAAGCTGCTTTATATACTATAACTGCAAAAGCAGTAGGATCTTTATATCCAGGATCTAGTCCAGCTATAACTTCATCACCATCTGAGTACTCATAGTCTGCAACGTGAGTAATTGCATCAAACTGATAGATCTGTCCTTCAAAGGTTGAAAAGGAGGCCATGTACTCTTGCTCAAACTCCGCTTTAGACATTACAGTTTGTGCCTCTAGCACATCTGACTCTGACATACGTGAGTTTTCAGTATAGTCAGCGGTAATAGATGCCCACTCAGGAAACTTATCTGAAAATCCGCGGTCATAGAAACGGGAAAACCAGTTATTCTTACCACGAGGTGTTGAGATAAATATAGCTTTTGAGCCTGGTCTGTCTAGGGTCGGTCTGAGGGCAACGTTAAACGCAGCTTCACCGTCACCTAGGGCTGCTTCGTCGAAGATAATTAGGTCATAGCTGCGTCCAACGCAGGAGTCTACTGTGGATAGGGATCCTAGTCTGATAGTCGAACCATTTTCTAACTCTAGGATCTTGTCTTTTACGTTATCACGCTCAACTTCTAAGTCAAACGCTCGTATCAATCTACGTTGTAGTTCAAATGAGATACTAGAGAGCGTATAGTTAGGAGATATAATAAGAATATTACATCCAGGTACCAGCATTACTAGTTGCCCAATTACGTTAGCAATATAGGTTTTACCTAGTCTACGGGCAAGTGCAGCGCAAACAAATCTATACTTAGGATTGTTTACTGCATTGATAAGGGCAACTTGGGCTCTGTTAACCTGATCCCACGCCGTAGTTGTAATACCAGTCTCTATATCATAGGCCGGTAGTAATTTAAGATAGTTTATAATTGGTAATTTAATAAACCTCCGAGCTGGATCAAACTCGGTTATCATTTCCGAATCAATATCTGAACGAGAAATTTTTAGCATTTAACTCCAATAACGATTATCTAGTCTATCCCAGTACTCTGGATTATTACGATTATAAAAATTCTTTAGTAAGTACGTAGCCATTCCTAAGTACCCCATTCGTTGAAATCTACGTGAGTCCTGTCCGAAATGATAGGGCAATAACTTAAACTTCTTAGGCGAATATTTGCGAGAAAGGAAGTAGTCTTCTGAGGTAGATAACCTCTCTGCAAATCCACCAAGTTCCCAGAAACGATCACGTCTGGTTAAAAAGAAAGCACCTACTGCAAAGGGCGCACGGTACTTTAGTAGATTATTTATGAAATTAAATAACGCAAATCCGACTTGAGCTCGAAAGTCACCATCATAGCAACGGGCATTTAATCCTACTAAGTCTAGGTTACCAGATTCTGCTGCAGTAAAGGCAGCCCTAATCACACCAGGTTCGAAGAATCGTACATCTGCGTCGATGAATAGTAAGTACGGAGTAGTTGCCAACTTTGCAGCTCGATTCTTAGCTACTGAAACCGGACCACCTTGTATAACTTCCACATTCAAACCGGCTGAATTAGCCTTGATAACCTCACGCGTGCGATCTGTGGAGCAATCAGCAATGATAATCTTAGTCTTTCCAACATCCTGCCTACGTATAGCATCTAGTACATAACCAATATAACTTTCCTCATTTTTCGAGGGTATAATAATAGTAACTTTATTCTCTAACATCATGATCCTCTGTCCAGGTTACGATCTGCCATGTACCCTGATGACTTTCAACTAGGGCAGTACACGACTCGACCCAGTCTCCATCATTCATATACACGACACCATCAATCACTTTAATCTCAGCATGATGAATATGTCCGCAAATTACTCCGTCATATCCACGTTTCTTACAGTACTGAGCTAAGTTCTTTTCAAAGTGAAATATAAAGTCTACTGCTTTCTTTACTCTTGTTTTGAGATATTGACTAAGACTAAAGTACCCAAAACCAAAGCGATGACGTAGCCAATTGTATTTTGAATTGATTGAAAGAATGACGTCATATGCTCTATCTCCTAAAAATGCGACGAACGGCGCTAAGCGGGTAATTCCGTCAAAAAGATCACCGTGTGTTACTAAGTAGTGCTTACCATCAGCACCTATATGTTCTGCTTGATTACAGATTTCCACAAGTCCAAATCCTATACCATAAGGCATTAGGGGACGAAGAAACTCATCATGGTTACCTGCTACGTAGACTACACGAGTACCACGCTTAGCATGGCCTAGTACCCTACGTACTACATTAGTATGCGACTGCTTCCAACGCCACTTATTTTGCTGAATACGCCAGGCATCTATAATATCACCTACTAAGTAGAGGGTATCGCAAGTGTTGTGTTTTAAAAAGTTGTTTAAGGCTTCTGCTTTACAATCACGTGTACCTAGGTGTACGTCTGATATAAAGATCGAGCGATAGGTGTTCACAGAGGTTTTGCCTCAATATTAACTAGTTGCTGAATTAAACGACCGTATCTGGTTCCGTCGCCCCCTTGACCTTCATTAATCTGCACATTGACCTGCGACTTAATTTGTGAGTTTTTCATCTTCTCCAGTTCAATCTGTCTGTCAAGCTGCTCCATTGTCATCTTATGGGAAAGTTGTAGTAATTCAGCAATGTCTTTATTAGAACCTACGTCAGCTTCCTCTAATTCCTGAAACTTTTTCTTGATTAGAGCATCCATCGCGGAGCGCATCTTAAAACGGTTGTTAAACCCAACATCAAAGAATACTTGATCTATGTAAGCCTTAACATCTCTGCGAGCAAGGGTAGTGGAGACCATGTGTACTGGAATGTCCAAGATATGGGCTACCTGTTGAATGTCTTGATTCTGAAGATAGCAGTTTGCAACTTCAAGAGACTCAGGTGAGATTTCAAGAACCTCAGACGGTGTAGTGGTTGGTAAGTTTTTCATCATTATGTTCCTTGCCCAGATTATACCACCTTTTGGGGTTTAGGGTCAAGTTGTAAAATTTTCATGGTCTAGCATACTCTCCATGTAGTTCCATTGCTTTAATATCATAAGCTTCTTTAGCTTGTTCCGGTGTATCAAATGTTCCTAAATGATACTCCTTACCTTTATGCTTTATACGCGCTTGAAATTTATTTCTATGCGCTTTTACACCTTTAGGATATATTCCAAAACCTTTTGAATTAGCAGTGTTTTGTGAAGGTGTAGCAAGACGTAAATTTTCAATCCTGTTATTACATCTATTACCGTCTATATGATCAATTACATACCCGTCAGGTATCTTACCTTTTAACATTTCCCATATTATTCTATGTACTCGATAAGTTTTATGATTTATGTGTGCTTGTATATATCCATACATATCAACATATCCATAAACATGATTAGTACCTTTTTTTAATAGTAATCCATCATCATATTCGCATATATCATTAAAATTCATAGTATCTCCTAAGTTTTATCAATTATATCATGTAAGGTGGGCCACGTCAATGTGTAAATTTCAAATGGTGATTGGCACCGAAAAGCTGGGTCAAAAATTTTAAATGTATCGTCTGCGATAGGGCCCCACACATAGTTGCCAAAATGAAGTCTAATAACCGCCCCTGGTTGTCAAATTGACAACGGTCTACAAAATGGCGATAGGTTTCCGCTATCGGGCCGATAGTAAAATATAATAATGACCAGGCGAAAAATGCACTTGATTTGCCTTATAATCTATTCATAGACAGCAAAGATAGACAGTAATTAACAACCTAACCAAAAAGGAAATTATTATGGCCCGCACTACTACCCGTTCACCACTAGCACAATTTTTCGCAAAATCCCTAAAAATGGCACGTTCACGCGATAAAATGGCTGGGCGTGATTCTGATTCTCGCGTTACTGTAGATTATCTGCAAGGTATATATGATTCGCAAAATGGTAATTGTTTCCATACTGGCGAGCAAATGACTCTTGTTCGTGGCCTAGAAGATGGCGCGGTATGCGTTACACTATGCACAATCGACCGCATCGATAATCGTAAAGGTTACGAAATTGGTAACATTATTCTTGCCTGCGATGGAATCAATCGTATGCGTTCAGATATGCCACTTGCACAATTTCGCGCACTATGCAAGCGTATAGGTGCAAAGGCATAAGGGGAAACCCTTTTCATAATAGATAGGATTACTTAAAATGAAACAATCATACACTCAAAAACAGATAGCAGAATTTGCACAATTCTGCAAACGTCACGGGATTACATTTAATAACCTTATTGAATACAATTCTGCGATTCAACAATATTTTCTAGGATAACATTATTATGTTTATAGTTACAGCTTACGATACTATTCAAAATGAATATGTATATAGGGAATTTAATAATAGGCAATCTGCAAATGATTTTGCAGACAATCATTATTATAATAATGATAAATATTTTAACGTGAGCATACAATATATGTCATAATGACAATGGTTGCCACGTTGACAATGGTTGCCACGTTGACAATGGTTGCCACGTTGACAATGGTTGCCACGTTGACAATGGTTGCCACGTTGACAATGGTTAGCATAATGCATATAGTTACTATACTAAGTACAGTTACTAATTTGCGCCTAGTACCCATATGATTTTCAAATTAATAATGGTCGTGTCAAGCGACCTTTATCCTTGTCAATAGGTGTTTACCCCTATGTTGTTTTAAGCGCAAAACCCTGGTGTTGACATGGTTATTGGTGTGTGTTATAATTAAGGCTTACAAGGACATATGATGAAAACCTATGAGCGCACACTTATATTACTGCTAAAAGGGCAGCCCAAGGCCAAGCCCTTTGGTCGTCTTATTGGTAACAAATTTGTTCTTGGCACATTAAGTTTGCACCTTACCCCACAAAGCAGGGCATGGCGCAGGTTTATAAAAATGCGGCAAAGGGTGGATGGTATTTATTAACTATGGTATAATTAAGGCTTATAAGGATACATGATGACAGACTTTCAAATATGGATTACATTAGCGGTAGTGATAGTTATCTTTGCCGTTAAGGTTTGGATACTGACTAAGATTTAAGGATATATGATGATAACACTTGAAGAATTGCAAAATGAATTGTGGGATTACTACAAAGACGTTCACGGCGTAAGGCCTAGGCATTGGACGGGCGACCAATGGGATAGCATCCTTTTCTTAAAGGATCAATGCGCTACACTTGACGACATTGTTAGCAATATGCCTGAAGAACAACGCAAGGCCGAAGGCTGGACTAGGCAGGACGTATGATTCACTTATTTGATTACGCTAACTATTTAGGCATCACGAAGCCTATCGTTGTCAAAGTTAATTCAAGATCCCATAAGCGTTGGGAGGGATCATATCTACCTAAGTATAGCGCAAAGGGTAAGCTAATAGAGCACCGCATCACTATATGGCTTAATGGTATAGGTCGTGATTTTGATACTGTATTAGCACATGAGCTTATCCATGCTTATCATGAAGAAGAAGGTATCCAGGAATGGCATGGTAAACGATTCAGGAAAGATGCCAAATTGATGACTAAAAAGTTCTCTTGGTTAGAGGGCATTTACCAGAAGGGTATTGATACCTAAAATGATAATGGTCACCAAGACCATTATGGTCGCTTCAAGCGACCGCTTACCAGCCCCCATACCCATCATGTAGCAACCTGGCAAAGGTTGCCAAATTGATAGGCTTTGAGGCGCCAAAAATTATATCACAAACCTGGCCCTGTGTCAACTTATTTATTAATAACCTATTTTTTGTAGGGTTGTTTTATCTGCTGATTCTAGGCTATAATAAACCCATGACACCGACAAACCCCGAAACCTTAAATGATACCGAATTAGGCAATGATATTTTTGCCTATGAGGGTGTACCCTGCGAACAACAGCGCGCTCCAATGGATGCGGAAACGGCGGCGCGTAATGCTATAATGCGTAGGCATTATGCGGAATCTTATGGCGATATTTAAAATGATAATAGCTACAATTTTGGAAGCGTGGGTGAGAGGCTGAAACCGACAGACTGTAAATCTGTTCCCTAAAAAGCACGCTGGTTCGAATCCAGCCGCTTTCACCAAATTTGACAATCATTATGGTATTAGCAACCATAATGATTGTCAAGACCATAATGGTCGCTTTAAGCAACCGTTATTATTTTGATAACGGTCTGCGCCAAAATTTTACCATAAACCTGGCCTCCTGTCAACTTATTTATTAATAACCTATTTTTTGTAGGGTTGTTTTATCTGCTGATTCTAGGCTATAATAAACACATAAACAGAAAAGGACTTTATCATGGTTATATTAAATATCATTTTGTCAATCATTGTTGGCCTGGTAATTGTGGGCTTTGTTATGAATATTCAAAAAATTGATGGAGAATGGCTGTGATTATATCTTTTATGGAATTGGCAATTGATATGCGCGATTTTAATGGTCGTAGCTCTCAAATGGCGCGCGCTTTGGTAATTAACAAGGCTTGTGATTATATCATGCACTACCTATATCCACACAAGCATGAAGAAAATGTCGTGCCTCATGCGGATTTGGCAATCGTTAATTTTGTGACTGGTACTGTAGAATTACCCGTTACCCTTCACCCTGAATATCATTAACCCTACTGTTAGCCAGGTTTTTATTTTTTCTGCTATAATCTAATTTTACTTGAAAGGCCTTTATTATGACTATCCTATCCTTCACCTCTGCCAATGGCGGCGTTTCCCATGTTGTCAAGGCAACTACTGCCAAGGCAGTAAATTACACCCCCGAACAAGTTACCAAAATGGTAACTGAATATCAGTCGGGCACTACTGTCGAATCAATTGCCGAATCCCTTGGCAAAACTGTTCGCTCTGTGGTTGCTAAACTGTCGCGCGAAGGCGTATATCAGGCCAAAACGTACACCACTAAAACAGGTGAATCCGTTGTCAAAAAAGACATGGTTGCCGATGCTATTGGTGCTGTTCTGCGCTTGACCGAAGCCGAAACCGAATCGCTTACCAAAGCGAACAAGACTGCGCTTTCTAAAATCTTTGCTGCTTTGGCAAAGACGCAAGAGCCGGTTTAAAAAATGGGGCTTGTCCCCATTTTAAGAATCCTGGTCAAATTGACCAGGATTCTTTTTTTGGTATATGGTCGCTTCAAGCGACCATTACTATTTTGGCAAGCTTTGAGGCGCCAAAAATTATACCACAAAAACCTGGCCGCGTCAACTTATTTATTAATAACCTACTTTTTGTAGGGTTATTTTTTATGGTAGAATTTACCCATGAAAACGCTACAACACAAAATTGATTTTGTTACCAATGGCATTTGGCTTGCACTTGCGGAATCATATCCAAAATTGGTACGATTCGATGCTCCCGAAATTGTGCTTTGTAATCGGCTTTCGCGTACCGCAGGCAAATGTTATCAGGAATTGAATCGTATTCATTTAGGCAATAAATTCTTTCTCAATAATCATTCGGCTATGATGCTGGAAATTTTGCCGCATGAAATAGCACATCAGGCCGATTTTAATCTTTTTGGCCTATCAGAAAAAAATTGTGGTCATGGTAAAAATTGGTGCAAAATTATGGTAAAATTAGGCTTACCCGCTAATAAATATCACGCACTAACAATATGATAAAAATCACTTCATGGCTAGGAACAATTGCTTCAATCATTGGGGCTTTTCTGGTAGCATCGCAAATTGTATTCATTGGCTATTTAGCATTTATTGTTGGGTCGGCATCATGGTTGATTGTAGGTGTATCGCGTAAGGATTCGTCTCTTATTGTTTTAAACTTTGTTTTCTTTTTGGCTAACATTTTGGGGATATATAATGCTTGGTAAAATTTTGGTAACTATTTTCTTTCCCGTAATCGCCCTCTTAGATTGGACAATTTCAGATTATCCGCTTCGGGACTTCTGGAAAAACAATCGGGAAGCATACTTAGATTTTATGAAAGATTAATCAAAAAGGCAATCATTGCCTTTTTGGAGGCGCCAAAAACGGTCGCTTGAAGCGACCGTTATCATTTTGACCACTATCGCCTGGTCCTGGTCAATAGAAAAATTCAATCACAAAACCTGGCCGTGTTCATGCTATAATCAGGCATTAACAAAAGGACAATTAGAAAATGGCTAAAATTAAACGGGTTTCAATATATGATATGGACGGCACAATTGTTGATTCAAGCGCGCGTTATCGTACCATAATTGATAATGATGGTGAACGTATAGACTTATCATTTTGGCAAGAAAATGCACACCTAGCAATGACAGATAAATTATTGCCACTTTATAATCAATATCGTAATGATTTGCAGGATGAGAATTGTTATGTAATTATCGCTACTGCGCGGGTTATGTTTGATAATGATTGGCAATTTGTAAAGGAAATTTTAGGTGAACCGCATTATTTTATCTCGCGTAAAAATGGCGATTCGCAATCAGGCAAAACCTTAAAAATAAATGGTTTGGCAAAATTCTTTAATTTGATAACCTTTAAGGATGCTGAATTTGTTTTCTATGAAGATAATGTTCAATATTTAAAAGCCGTTTGTGATAGGTTTAATATTCGCGGAGTTTATATTCCCTCGGTGCAAGGCCACTAATTGTGGTATAATCTTTTTTTACTTACTGGAAACCCATAATGGCTAAAAAACAATTTTTCGCAATTCTCGATACTGAAACCACAATCTCGGATACTGTTGCCGATTTTGCAATTATTATCGTTGACCGCGAAGGCAAAATTCATAATCAATGCGCTGTCCTTGTTGCTGGTCATTATGGCAATCATGAGTTATTTCATGATAAAAATGCAAATGATATTTGGGGTTATGCCGGACTAGAAAAGCGCAAGGCAAATTATGCGACAATGCTAGAATCTGGTAATCGTATGCTTGCTTCAACTAATGCTATCAATAAATGGATTAATCAAGCAATTGGCAAATATAATCCCTCATTGACTGCGTATAATCTCCCGTTTGATTTGGCAAAATGCGAGAATACTGATATTGACCTATCGGGTTTTAATTCTCGCTTTTGCCTATGGCAAGCCGCTATCGGTAATATCTGCAACAAAAAAGCATTCAAGCAATTTGCCCTTGATAATCACGCATTTAATAATGCGACTAAACTAGGCAATATGACATTCAAAACCAATGCCGAAATTGTATGCGGTTTTATTAATAATAATTTTATTGAGGAACCGCATACGGCCTTGGAAGATGCTCGCGATTTTGAATTGCCTATTTTGATAACAATTATCAAAAAACGCAATTGGCGCGATAATATAACCCCTTATGCTTGGCAGGATTATCAAGTAAAAAATCACTTTACCGCAAAGTAAAATGATATCCAATTTGGCGATGGTCGCCAGGTTGGATATGGTCGCTTCAAGCGACCATAATTTTAATCGGGTGTAATCGGGTAATTTTTCGGGTAATGGGGTAATAACATTCATTATAGAATTGGCAATGGTCGCTTGAAGCAACCGTTATCATTTTGATAATGGTCTGCGCCAAAATTTTATCATAGGCCTGGCCTGGTGTCAATAGGTGTTTACCCTTATGTTGTATTTTTTCACACTTGCCCTTAACTGGGTTTTTCTGCTATAATAAATTTTTAACAAAGGGCTTATCATGATTAAATCAATCGGCAATAATTACGTTAAATTTCAGAAATCTGATTTTTCTCAATTGGTGCGACAGTTATCAATTCTTGAAGGATATATTTTTGGCAAGAATAAATCTGCAATGACTGCGGATTATTGGGGCGTATGCGAAGAAGGTGGCGATGAGGATACTATTGTCAAATTGGAAGATGGTTTAGGGGGTAAACCCTTGGGCATTACTTGGCAAAAAATTGAAAAATTATTTCCAGCACTAATTCAAGAATTAGACAAACATGGTTTGCACTACTATATCGGCAAAAATTATGTTGGTAATTGGGGCGTTCATCGTCATATTTATGATGAATCTTCAACAATGAATTTGTGCCTACTGGTAAACGGCAATAATGGCGGTACTGTTAACTTTCACGAATTTGACGATGATGCAGAATTTTTTGATGAAATGTCAGATGACCATATTTTTGACTTGCATCATGCCTCTTTCGAAGAAGGAACAATTACAGAATCGGTAAAGATTAAAGATGGCGACTGCTATTCTTTTAATACTGGTCAATGGCATTCTCATATTGTGCAAGGTGAAAAAGCAGAATTATTCCTCTTACATTTTCGTGATGCCACTTCTGTGCATGATATAGCGTAACATAAGGGTTGCCAAATTGGCAACCCTTTTCTTTTTGGAAATGGTCGCTTTAAGCGACCATTTTTAATTTGACGATTAGTTTTTTCTATTAGGTCAACCCTTATCATTTTGGCAAGGACCTGGCGCCAAAAATTATACCACAACCCTGGCCTGGTGTCAATAGGGGTTTTCCCCTATGTTGTATTTTTGAAAAAATAAAAAATAACTTGAATTCCTGGCCGTTTGTCTATATAATAGAGGCTTAGCAGGCAGTAAAGGGAAACTGTTAAAAATCCCTGATTCTCTTGGAGTGTATTATGGCCGATAAAGCCGTCAATTATACCGCGGAACAAACCGCGGTAATGGTGTCCGATTATCAATCGGGTGTAGGTGTGGAACAAATCGCTTTGTCGCTTGGCAAATCGGTACGTTCGGTGGTTGCGAAATTGTCTCGCGAAAAGGTATATGTTGCCAAAACGTATACTACCAAAACGGGTGAGGCCGTTGCCAAAAAGGATGCCGTTGCTGATGCAATTGGCGCGGTGCTCATGCTCACAGAAGCAGAAACCGAATCCTTGACAAAAGCCAATAAAACGGCTTTGGCTAAGATTTTCGCGGCTTTGGCGAATTCTAAGCCTGTATAAACTTAATCGGGGCTAATAACCCCGATTATAACCATATTTAAAAAGGTAACTAAAATGTTCTCAAACTCTAAACTGACCAAGGCCCAAAAAGCCTACCTAAAAGAAATGGCCGAATTTAATCCACAAATTAAATTTGAAACTCTAGGCGAATTGACAATTGCTTTTTCTCGTGTTGGCGATAATGTAGAATTTGCTACCGCAATTTGCGCTGATAATGAAATTAAAAATCGTCCTAATGTTGGCAAGTATGTTGCACTTAACAGATTTGAAAACGGCCAGACTGTAAAAATGCCTTTTGACCGATTCGATAACATGGTGACAGCATTTGAAATTTGGTAATCGTTGTCTTTTTGAAAACCTGGCCAAGACCAGGTTTTCTTTTGTGCAATAATTGTCTTTTTGGTAAAGGTCACCAGGACGATAACGGTCGCTTGAAGCGACCGCTATTTTTGCGAATTGTTGCCATTTTGGCAATTATCACCAA
>Ga0208133_1000632_pt1 | contig 13435 bp, 29 predicted proteins | sample ColrivemetaGS535_FD_187595 | JGI IMG/M metagenome (GOLD analysis project Ga0208133, IMG submission 187595) | Estuarine microbial communities from the Columbia River estuary, USA - metaG S.535 (SPAdes) (version 2) | ecosystem: Environmental > Aquatic > Marine > Intertidal zone > Estuary | place... | reverse complement strand
CGACCTTATCTTCGCCTGCCAAGTCTGCGCCGAGGAACCCCTGGGCGACATCGGTTGGCGCGATCAGCTGCGGATGATGCACCTGTCCCGCAACCCCGCCAAGTTTGAGCGCCTGCTCGAAGCCTTCTCCGGCTACATCCTAGTCCAAGACTGGCCCAAGTTCTGGGAGCAGACCAAGAAGAGCAGCGGAGGAAGCAAGGGCGTACCTTGGCCGCTGTCCATCGTCGCCAACCTAATCACCAACGGCATCGACGAGAAGCGCGCATGGGAGATGCCGGAGTGTCAGGCCATCTGGCTTAACTCCGCCCTGGCTATCTCCAAGGGGGCGGACGTGGCGATCATGTCGCCCGAAGAAGAAGCCTTCATGGCCGAGGAGGAAGCCAAGGACGCCGCGGCACCCGCTTCCAATCCTGCAAAGGAAACCCCCTGACATGGCCCAAGACCTGACAGTCAATATCAAGACCACCTCCGACGTCCCGCAGGCAATGGACCGGGCAAAGAGCGCAACGGTCGGCTTCGGCAAGCAGGTCGAGGACATCCAGAAGAAGTTTAGCATGGCGTTTAAGGACGTGTTCCTGTCCTTCCTTGGCCCTTTGGCTTTGCTCGGAATCGCTATGAATTACATCGGCAAACTCATTGACGAAAACCGCAAGAAACACGAGGACGCCAATCAGGCCGCCATCGCCGGCACAAACGAGCTGATGTCCGCTGAGGACAAGTACTACGCCAACAAGCGTAACAACGAAAAGAAGGCCAAGGAAACCGTCGAGGAAGCCAAGACCACCCGAGAGGACGTGACAAAGAGCTTCTTAACAACCGATCCGCGTGGCCGCAAAATGCTCTTTGAGTTTGCCGATGAGCAGCGGAAACTTGGCACCAACAAGATTGGTCCTAGTGAAGCCTCCGAGGACAAGGCCATGCAGGACAGGGTGCAGAAACTTATTGCCGAGGACGCTAAGAAAAACCCGCAACTTGGCAGCGCACTAGAAGCCAAGAAAGACACCACCTTCAAAACCCCCGAGGGCTTCTCCAACGTCGTCGGCGTCGGCGCTAACCCGGTCATGGAGGCGATGGCCGAGCAGACCGAACTTGCCCGCCAGCAGCTGGCCGAGCTCCAGAAGCTCAACGCCAAGGGAACTGACACGCAAACCGACTTTACCAAAGACTCTAAATAACCATGGCACGCATCTCTCAGGGCAACGCCCTAACCACCGCTATGCTCCAGCCAGGAGCAAAGTTCCAGAGTGACGGCTACGGCCTCGTCACCGGCACGCTTGTCTTCAAGGAAGACCAAGGCGGCTCAAGCGCCTTCCTTGCCCGAGGTCAGGCTTGCCCGATTTCTGCCTTTTCTTTTACTAAGGTCCACAAGGCTAGTACCAGCCTCGATGCCCTTGGTCTTGCAACCTACACCGTCGACTATGTCGGCATCGGTTCGGGTGGAATTAGTAGCGCACTGACCACGCCCCAAGTCACCGGCTCACAGGGTCTGACCTCTGAGAACATCACGGCCCACCCAAACTTCTTTGAATTGGCGTCTGGTTTTACTGGCACCGCAATCGCTGGGGTCGGCACTGGAACCCTTGCCACCCCTGCCTACACGGCCAAGACTGACGTGACACCTACGGAGTACGAGGGGAACAATGGATCACGCTTTGCGGCTGTAACGGGTAACAAATTTCTCGGCTTTAAAGTCGCCGCCAATAAGACCCTGTACGGAAAGACAAACTACCTAGCCCCCCAGACTTCGTTTGCCGGACACTTTTACACAACCACGGACGCCAACGTGACAGGTATGCTTGCACGCGTCGGCAAGACGAGCGGCACTAATCAATTCAACAGTATCCCCCTGCTCCCTTCTTACGCTGGCACGACCTTCACAGTGGGCGGCCTTAATCAGCTGCTCCTGTCTCAGGTCAGCGTGGAGGACTACGGAAGCCTTTACAAGGTGACCTATGAGGTCCGCTTTAACCGCGACGGCTACAACGCTTCGGTCTACGCCCCCGCCTAATGAAGATTCAGCCAGGAGTCGGTTACACTTTTGACTCGTCCTCCAAGGGGTTTACCTTGGACACGTCGGAGCAATTCCCAGATAACTCGCAGCCGTATCGGCATCCGTTTCAGATCATCAACGCCCGCATCAACGCAGGCGGCAATGTCATCTATCAGGTGCAGTCCGGCATAATCAATAACATCGTCCCGCTGCTCGATGATTACATTTCCTCGACAACGGTTTTACTAGACCGTGTGACCGCTGGCGTGGCCGCCCCGCCGACCGCCGAACTTGTTTCTGGAAGTTACGATGTGACCACCAAGACGTCGTACATCGCTTTGAAGTCTGGACCTGACGCCACGACCAACGACTTCCCTTCCTCAGATGTGACAAGTGCTCGTTACCCCGTTGTGATCGGCGGGAATGACCCAGCCGTTGCCGATACCGATACCGCTGGATATATCTTCCTAGGCACTATCACCGTCGACAACGTCACCACCCCGACGACCTTCACGGTCAGCCAGAACGTCACCGGCTCCCTGTGGGCCGACCGCCTCAAACTCGGCACGACCACGGCTGTCTACTATTACGCCCGCATCTGATGGGCTACATCATCGGCGAGTATTCCTACCCTGCTACTTGGCGGGCAATCCGCACCGTCGTTTCAAACTTTAACGCAACTCCGAGTGCTCCTACGTTTGGAGATCATAACGCAGCCTACCCAGCCAGCGCGGCATGGATTAAGACGACGGCAGGCAACGGCCTGTTAAGGCATACACACAACATCGGCGGGCCTGAAATTAGGTTTACTCAGAATACCCCGCCTGCCACCGACTCTCTGCGGCTTGAATACTTTTATGACCCCTACCCGGTTGACCTGCTAGGCAGGACCGTCACGACTAGCACTAGCTCGTTTACAATCATTGCAGGGCACTTCACTGGGGGCGCCGCCGCTGGAACGGGTGGCACAACGCCCGTCCTTACGATTGGCTACTTTCAGAATATCACCTAACCCCCCCTCCCCCCTTCCAACTCCCGCAACGATAAGACCCGATGAGCTGCACCAACCAAGTTACCGTCTCGCAGGGCAACACTTTCGCCTGCACTTTCACCTGGACGCCCGGGGCGACTGGCCCGGCTAACCTCCTGACCACGACGATCACCTCGACCCTCGAGGACCGCGACTTCAATGAGTACGCGATGACGGTCACGATCGCCGGCGATGGCCTGTCCTTCACGGTGACCTACGCTGGTTCGACGGCCTCTTGGGCGCTGGGCCTAGCTCGCTGGGACATCAAGTTCGTCTTCCCTGGCTCAACGGTGAGCCGCTCCGAAATCTTCCGCGTCAACGTCATCGACTCAGTCACGGTCTAAGACCATGCCCGACGCGATCATCACTTCGACGGCCTCGACCTTCGGGACCATCTCTGGTACCTTTGCCGCCGACCAGTCGACCATCACCGGCACAGTCACTGGCACGGTCACTGGCACCCTGTCGGGTAGCGTCGGCGTCCCCGGGCCTGCGGGAGCTACAGGTGCCACAGGGGCCACGGGTGCCACAGGCGCTACTGGTGCAACAGGTGCAGGCGTGGCTGTCGGCGGCACGACCGGGCAGGTACTTCAGAAACTCTCTGGGGTAAACTACGACACTGGCTGGCTGACCCTTCCTGCTGATTACATCACCAGCGTCTCGGCTCCCCTGGCTGTCACGGCTGGCAATCTGGCCGTTGACCTGTCGGCTTACCTGACCTCGGCCACGGCGGCCAGCACCTACCAGACTCTGGCGGGAATGTCCTCGTACCTGACGACTTCGGCTGCGGCCTCGACCTACGCGGTGATCGCGGCAGGCCAGCCTGTTGCCGGAAGCACGGGGCAAGTCCTGACCAAGAACTCAGGCACGAACTACGACTCCTCCTGGGCGACCCCTGTAGTCGGCGACCGCTACCTGACGTCCTCGACGACGAGCAACACCCTTAGCAATACGACTAAGACCTTCACGATTGGCACTGGCCTCTCGTACACGCCGACCCAGAACATCACGATTTCTTACGACGCCTCAAACCATATGCACGGCGAGGTGCTGACGTACAACTCGGGCACTGGCGTCCTCACCGTGGACGTTAACAACCACACCGGGTCGGGAACTTACGCGGCTTGGGTGGTCAACGTGGGCGGCGTTACCCCGGCGACCTCGGTGGCCTTTGCTGACATCACCGGGGCCGTCTCGGGTAATGCTAACTTACAGGCCGCGCTCGACCTCAAGGCCAACCTCGCCAGCCCGACCTTTAGCGGAACACCGACCCTACCGACTGGCACGATCGGCACGACGCAGTCACCGGGCAACAACACGACGGCGCTGGCGACTACGGCGTTCGTGACGGCGGCGGTTCCGGCTCTGGCTACTGTTGCAAATGCTTTTGTACAGAACAACACGGCAGCTGTTACCAGCCTGACTTCGTTACTGGCTTCGGTCACTCCTGCGGTCTTCCATCCGATGCCTGTTTCGATGTCGGCTGCTCAATCAGGAACAGGTGCGACATCTTCTCCTGGAGGTTCAAGCATCACTCCGATGTTTATTTCTCTACAGGCTCCGAACGCTTTGACGACTGGTTACGCTGCCAAGGGAATAATCATCGGCGCGCCTTCACTAACTAACGCAAGTTCAATCAACTGGTCGAAGCCAATGGCTCACTCTTGCCGCCTTGCTTCTGGCACTCTTGGCACTGCTAAAACCGATGTTAAAATCCGGGGAGTCCTTGGGCGTGACGGTAATACTTTCCAAGTTCCAAGCACACTAGCAGTCAGGGGTTTCGGCTGGGAGTTCGACCATTTTACAGGAGTCCTTTCTGCAATCGCCCATAACGGCTCTACGCTCACTACCACCGCAGTCACATTCACTGCAGTTAATTTCCGTTGTTATGACATCACAAGTTATTCAGACGGAGCCGGTAATATCTCAATCTATGTGAACGGAGTATTGGCTGGAACAGGAACAGGTGGCCCGACTGGCATCGCCGGTGTAACAAACATCTGGGTTCAATGGGAAATCCAAAACACTAGCACTCTCTCAGCCGCCAACACTAACTGCTCAATGGGAAACCCTAAAGTGATGACGACCTTCTAATGAAAACGACCTATCGCATCAGCTCATCTTTTCTTATTGGAGATTTTCAACAGCTACTGTGCTTAGTCTTCCCAGCGTGGAACGGTGAACCTGTCTACTCTAGCGAGTATTTAATCACCGTCACCTTCGACACCCCGCAGACCCCCGCCGACCTCGGCCCACTCGTCAAAGTCGAAATCCTCCCAACCGAATGATCACCATCCTCGTCTGCACCCTCATCGGCTTTGTCGGCGGCTTCTACGCTGGCATCAAGAACGCCAAGTCCGCCAAGGTCGAGAAGGCCAAGTCCATCCTCGACCAACTCAAGGGGAAGTAAGCCGTGCGCTCGCTCCTAGCCATTTGCGTCACGCTCCTGGCTGGATGTGCCACGTCCCTCGACCCGCTGCCGAAACAGCCGGACGCCCCGACGAAGGAGTCAGTCGTCACGACCCTAGGCAAAGACCTCGATAAGACGGATCACCGCGTAGGCGCTGCCCTCGTCGCTATCGAGCGTAACGCCGCCTCCCCCAAGGTCGTCGTGGCTGAGTCCCGCCTAGCCCAGTCCTATCTGCCCGCCCCTCCCGAGGCCGATGTCGCCTTCGCTATGGCTAGGGCTACCAAGGCCGACCCGCTCGACTACAAGAAGCAGATGGAGTTTGGCCGCAAGTTAGCGACCGCCGTGACCTTAGCCTGGGAGAAGCTCGAGGCCGACCAGAAGGAAGCCCTCCGAGTCTCTCAGCTCAAGGACGCCCGCATCAAGGAACTCACCGCCGAGGTCGAGCGCGTGAAGCGGGAAGCCTCCGACAACATCTGGACGCTCGCAGGCGTAGGCATAGCCGTCATCGGTGCCATCGCCACGGCCTTTGCCGGCCCCAAGGTAGGCATCCCCCTGCTCCTCTCTGGTGCCGCCATCGGTGCCTTCCCCTTCGTCGTCGACTCTGAGTATTTCTCCTACATCGCCGGCGGGACTCTAGCCTTGGCCGCTGGCCTTGGCATCTATTGGCTTTGGGACCGAGTACGCGACAGCGCCAACGCCCCCTATGAGCCGCCGCAAAAGTAAAGTGAAAGTCGTCTGGCGGAAACTCGGCAAGGAGAAGGCATGGGGTCAGGCCACGATCGGCGAGAACCTCATCGAGATTGACCCGCGTCTCGGCGCCAAGCGTCAGCTCGAAGTCCTCTGCCATGAGCAGGGGCACCTGACCTTCCCGGATAAACCCGAGGCCGAGATTGACCGACTAGGCAAAGACCTCGCCGCCCTCCTCTGGGCTCAGAACTACCGCAAGGTCGTCCTCGCCCCTAACGCCAAGCCCCCGCGCATCACATGACCACGGAGACCTTCACGACCATCGTCGTCCCAGGGATTGCCTCCGTGGCCTACGCGTCCGCTGGCATCGCCTGCTTCTTCGCCCATCGCCCAGCCCTGGCAGTCATGTGGCTGTGCTACGCCATCGCCAACATCTGCCTCCTCTCGACCGTCCTCCGTAAATGAGCCCGCTCTCTACCCCTCCCAGCCCTGACGATATGCCCGTCGCCCTCCGCGACATCGTCTTCGGCATCCTGATCGGCGCCATCGCTTGGCTCGTGCGCTACCTCTGCTCCCCGGATAAGTATTCGATGGGCTACATCTTGCGCCGTACCGCCACCGCTGGGCTGGCCTCACTCCTGGTTGGCCTAGCCACCAAGGGTTACTTCTCCTCAGAGGGCATGGCCTTCGCCGCGGCAGGGTGTGCCGGGTATGCCGCCCCCGAATTATGGGACGCCCTTTTAGCCCGTGCTAGGGCTTTGAAGGCTAAGTCCCCATCCAAGGAGTAAAGACGCCTCCTAGGGCAAGCCAGAGGGGTCTAATGCCCCTTGAGGACGGACACCTAGGGGCATAGTGGACGCAGTCGGGTAGGGGTACGTTCGTTCATGGCGGGCCCCGATGACCCGAGGGACACGAATTGCCCTGACCCCTTTAATGGGGTCACAGGGTATTTGCGGAAAGGTGCTTGACGAATGCAATTCAGTCGGGCAAGGTGCTTGTCTAGCCCAAACCTATGACCACCGAGAACATCAACCTAAACGCCCTGACCCACGAAGCCCTCTCCGCGATCTTCTTCGCCGACATGAAGCTCGTCGGAACGCCCGCCTACATCGGCGTCGGCTTCTTCTGGAGCATGGAATACAAGCACACCCTGCGCGATGCCTCGGTCGCTGCTCGCCGCAAGGTTCACAACGCCTTCCTTAAGGCCGGCCTCGCCATTGACGGCGCTTCCCCTGCCCACGCGGCTATCGTTGCCCGCTTCGCCCGCTAATTTCCCGCCCACTAAAACCAATGAAAGCCCTCATCACCCTGTCCTTCCTCATCATCTTCGGCTGGCTGGCCGTCGTCACCTTCTGCGGGCCTCAGCTCGCTCAGGCCATCGACCGCTCCCTGCCCGGCTACGTGGCTAAGCCCACCGCGCTTAAGCGCGTCCGCTAATTTCCCACCCACACCACACATGAGCAATACCACCAACCCGCTGGAACTCCTGAACTCCCTTCAGGCTGTTCGCAAGTTCCGCCGCACTCCCGTAACCACCAACCTCCGAAAGGAAATCGAAGCCCTGGAGAAAAGGGTTTCCGTCCTCGAGAAGATGATCGCCGGCATCCCGGCCAAGGAAGAGCCGCAAGTCCCCGAGGGCTTTCTGCCTATCCATCATTACTTCGACCTTAAGCCCGACGTGAGTCAGACTCAGATCCGCAAACTGCTCGACGACGCGGTCGAGGCTGGCACGGTCGAGGTCGGGCGCTGGCGCTATCAGAAGACAAAGTATGTCTGCAAGTGGTACCGACCTAAGTCCGCCGGAGCGTTCCTCTCTTAATCCACCCACACCATGCCCAACGCCCGACACCCCTACACCGAGACGCTGACCTTTGCCGGTCGCGTCCTCCCCCTCAAACGCCCGATGGCCGAGTTCGCAGCTCGACGCCTTCAGGCCATCCTCCCGCAGATCGCCGCGCTCAACGCCGCCGGCAAGTCTCAGGGCGATGCCGCCGCCGCGCTCGAGACCACCGTCACGACCCTGCGTCACTGGCTCGACATCACCGGCACGACTTGGGTCAACGTCAAACGCCGCGGCCCTTACTCCCGCAATGCCTGACCCATCCCACCGCCCCTACACTCCCATGACCATCATCCGACCGAACTCCAAGCCGCCCTTCTGGTGGCTCTTCCCCTGGGCTTACGCCCGCACCCTGCACATGAGCGCCAACGCCGTGAAGGCTTACGCTGACCGCCTCGACGACCTCCTCGACATCCAGCGCAGCATCATCGAGGAACAGGCCGCCGACATCCGGCTGCTCAAGGCTCGCGTCCGCGATCAGGACGACGCCATCATCAAGGGCACGGCCATCACCCCCGACGCCCACCCCCATGACTGACTTCCGCCATCTCGAAGGTATGCGGAACCTCATCCTCGAAATCTACGAGGTCAACGAACGCATCATGACCGGGGACATCTGCTCGGCCAAGGCCGCCATCGCGTCGACCAACGTGAAGAAGATTCTGAGCCACTACCACGAAGCCCTGCACGAAGACGGCGCCGTGAAGGTATCGCTCCAGGCTTACGTTGCCGCGGGTGGCTGGGTCGGCATCCAATACTCCTACGAGCTCGACGGCTTCGAGGTCGCCGGATCACAAGTCCCGAGACGCGTATGATTAAGCCCATGCGCCCCTTCTCCATCGTCGCCCTGTTCCTCCTCGGCTTCAACTCAGCTGCGGCCTCCGACGCTACCTTCCTCGAGGCCATCGCCATGGTCGAGTCCGGGCAGAATCGCAAGGCCATCGGCAAGGCCGGTGAGCGTGGAATGTATCAGGTAGGCAAGGCCGCCTGGAACGACGCTAACGCCCTGCTCGAGTCCGAGAAGCACTTTCACTATCAGTGGTCGCAGTGGCGCAACGTCACCGCCCAGGACATGATCGCGGCGGCTCATCTCCGCATCCTCCGCAAGCGCTTCAAGGCTGACGGCTACTCCACCCCCACCCCTGAGCAACTGGCCCTGGCTTGGAACCGTGGCTACGAAGGCGCCAAGTCCTACCACTTCGCCCCGAACGACTACGCCTTACGCGTCGGCAATCTTTTCCGCTTGTCCCAGCGTGGGAAGTGACAAGGGTCTTGCCCATGCACTTGCTCGTAGCGATAGACCCCGGTGTGAATGGTGGCATCGTCTGGTCTCTCGACGGTGATCCAGTCGAGTGCGCTAAGATGCCCGGTTCCGATGTCGAGGTCTGTCAGTTCCTCGCTGACTTGAGCTGCAAGGCCAAGGACGTAAGCCTGTACCTCGAGGAGCCTCCGCTCTTTGCCGGCAAGAACATCCCCGGCTCGGCCATTGGCAAATTGATGTGGAACACGGGCGTCCTCTACGGCGCCGCCGTCGCAATGGGCTGGAAGATTCACCGCATCCGTCCGGCCATCTGGCAGAAGACGCACACCTGTGGCACGAAGGGCGAACTGACCACGACCCAGTGGAAGAACAAGTTGAAGGCTCGCGCTGCTGAACTCTTCCCGACCCAGACCGTCACCCTCTGGAACGCCGACGCCCTCCTCATCTTCGACTCCGCTTCACGCGGCGCCATCAACTGAGTTTACATAACTCAGCCAAACCCTCCCTTTTGTAAACTATCTACCCAATGAAGAAAGACACCAAACTCCCGACCGAGTACCGCATCATCGCCGACTCGTCATACATCGTATTACCCGATCAGAAGGTCGCCCGCCTGCTGACCCCGACCGTCCGCAACGGCGTGACGTATTACAACCTCTTCGTCCCCGACTACACCCGGATGTCCCTGGCTGACATCGAGGCCACCATCAAGGCCGGTGAAGTCACTAAGTCCACGACTGACGCTAAATAATTTCCCACCATGAGCACCACGCCCAAATCCCAAACCCCCACCGCCGACCTAGTCGCCGCTCTCGCCGAGCTCGACAACGTCAAGGCCAACAAAGTAAACCCCGGCTTCAAGAACCGCTACGTCTCTCTCGACGCGCTGCTCGACGCCATCAAGCCCATCCTGTTCAGCCATAACCTGGCTCTGATCCAGACGCTCGTCAGCGAGGAAGGTAAGGTCGGCATCAACACCGCCTTCCTCCACGCCTCTGGTGAGCGCTTCGACTTCGGTCGACTGATGGTCAAGGCCGAGGGTCTCGACGCCCAGAAGATTGGCGGGGCTATCACCTACATCCGCCGGCAGTCCATCCAGACGGCTTGCGGTATCTCCGTAGACCTCGACGACGACGGTGCCACTGCATCCTTCAAGTCTCAGGTCGCCGCTACTGCGACTAACTTCAACCTACCCCCTCGCTCCCTCACCAAATGAGCCAGCCCGACTTCAACCCCTTCGACCCCATCTCCGCCGCGATGGGCGCCATGCACGGCCAGAACCTCCTCGCGGCTAAGGACGCCCGCATCAAGCAGCTCGAGGAACGCCTCGAAGGTATGCGCGAGGCCGGTGACGCGATCTGGTACTGCGTCCGCCACGCCAAGCGCGTCGACCCCGCCGAACTTATCGAGGCCATCGAGGACTGGCAGGAAGCCCGCAACCATGCCTGACACAAACGAGGACTTCTGGATGAAGGCTTGCCGCAGCGCCGAGGCCCGCAGTGATAACCAGACCCAGACCATTGCCGAACTCCGCTATGCTGGCAATCAACTCGCCCGCGTCATGCAGGACATCCTTGGCTCCGACATGATCACCTGCCAAATCTCTCGCGCCGTGATGACCTCATCCCTGGCTAAGTGGCAGAAGGCCAAGACAGGTCAATGAGTAGCCCCCTCCCCGCCGGCATCGAGCGCATCGCCCGGACCGTCAAAGGCCAGTACGCCCTGCTCCTGCTCCTCGATGGTTACCCTTACGTCGAGATGACCGCCCGCAAGCACGCCGACTACCTCTCCGACCTCGGCCTCTGGAAGCGCAAGACGCACCCGTCGCTTGCCCGGTCACAGGTTCGCTTTTTCACGCTTGCCCCTAACGGAGAGATAAAGGAACTTACTTTCAACCGATGACCAACCGCGAAAATATCAAGCGCCTCGTGGAAAACATCACGGGCTCGTTAGCCACCGTCCAGCACATCGCCGGACGTTATGAACAGCACGACGCCGACATCATCACGCTGTCGGATTTAAACCGCTCGGCCATCACTGAGCTACAGGTCTTCACCGATCACATCGAGACGGCTGACGAAGCCGCCCAGGTTAAGCCCTTGCACGACCGCGTGCACGTCCTTGTCGTTCAACTCCGCGTCCTCCGCAATACGCTCGAGGCGATGGAGAACGCCGCCGACGCCGCTCTGGAAGATGTGCGCCGCATCTCGGCCAGCGTCGAGGGAGCCAACCCCGACGACGACGCCCTCTAATTTCCACCACAACCCAATAACACACCACACCACAATGCGTATCCCACCCGAACCGATCACCCACCGCGTCCTGTATGACGGCATCCAAGCGCTGAACTACTCCGGCTCGAAAGAGCTGCTCAAGTCCCCGGCCCACTACCAAGCCTACCTTAACCAGGAGCGCGAGGAGACCAAGGCCCTCCGCATGGGCTCGCTCATTCATTGCGCCGTGCTCCAGCCTGAACTGCTCAATGAGAAGTTCGTCACGGCCCCCGAGTGCGACCGCCGCACCAAGGACGGCAAGGCCACCTACGAAGCCTTCCAGTCCAGCCTTAAGCCGGGCATGACGGTCGTCAGCGCCGAAGAGTCCTGCGAGTGCCACATCATCGCCTCCGCCGCCAAGCACGCCCTCGAGCGTATGGGCGTTGAGTTCGAGATGACCGAGTTCATGTTCACGACCGATCACTGCGGCGTGCAACTGAAGTGCGCCATCGACGGTATCGGTTCCGATGGCTACCTCTACGACCTCAAGACAACCGAGGACGCGTCCCCTGCTGGCATCCTGAAGTCCATCCGGGCTTACCGTTACAACCTTCAAGCCTACTTCTACCGCCTGTGCTTTGAGACGGCCTTTGAGCGTCGCGTGCTTGGCTTCCGCTTTCTCTTTGTCGAGAAGGCCCCGCCCTACGCTACGGCATGGGTGGAGATTGGCCCTGAGCTGATGTCCTACGCCTGCTCCGACTTCGAGAAGGCGCTGCAAGCCTACCGCGAGTGCACGACCCTCGGCGAGTGGCCGGCTTACGGCGACGAGGTCCAGGTAATCGACATTAAGCCCTCTGCGTCCGCCTCCACCGCCATCACCTTTGCCTAATCCTATGACCACCGAAAACAACGACCGCCCCCCGCTCACCTCCATCTCGACCAATGGCACCTACAAGCTGAAGCTCATCAAACCGAAGTTTGAGAAGGTCAAAGTCTGGGAGGACGGCACATGCTCCGCCCGCCTCTTCTTCGTCGACGACAAGGGCTTCTGCCTGTCGAAGAACTTCTCCACCAAGTACGGCAAGGCCCTCGCCATGCTGGTCGGCAAGTACTCGGGTAAGTTCACCGAAGAGATCAGGCTCGACGCTACGGCGGCCGAGTACCTCCAGTACCTCGAACCCGCCTGCGGCCAGACCATCCTCGTCGGCGTGGAGTGCGAAGCCAATGGCGAGTACAACGGACGCCCGCAGTTCAAGTACAAGATGACTTATCCCAAGGGCTCCCAGAAGCCGACCGTGGCCGACACCCTCCCCGACGCTCCGCCCTTCTAAACGGCCATGACCGAAACACCCCCGCCGATGGCCGCCCCGACGCTCGTCTTGATTAGTGGGTTTGCCCGGGCAGGGAAGGACACGCTGGCCTCGGGCCTGCTGGAGTGGTCGACCCGACCCGCCGAGCACATCAACTTTGCCGACGCGCTGAAGGAAGCCGGTAACCACTTCATGGATTACCTCGGGCTCGACGGCAACTTCATGGCCGAGGACTTCAAGTGCGAGAACCGCGACGCCCTGGTTGCGATGGGTCGCTTCGCACGGCGCCTCGATAAGGATGTCTTTGCCCGCCACTTCGCCAACTGGTGCCCGGTGATGAAGCACCATGATCAGGTGGCCCCAGAGACCGTGGTCTGCTCCGACTGGCGCTACATCAATGAGCTGCGGGTCTGTCAGGACATCCTCTGGGAGAAGGGCTGGAAGGTCCGCACGGTCTACGTCTCGACCGCCGGCATCGGCCCCGCCAACGATGAAGAATTAGACAGCATCGCCGAGATACGCGCCTCGCACTCCTTCGACCAGGAATACATTTTCAAGCCAAACGGACGTCAGCAAATCATGTCCGAAGGACGCATCCTCGCAAAGTCATGGAGGCTCTAACCCTCGAGACGGTGGCATGGGCCCGCAAGGTCGGCCTGTCCCCTGATCGCGTCGCCTTCCTGCTGGCCTGCCC
>Ga0208133_1000631_pt1 | contig 13441 bp, 18 predicted proteins | sample ColrivemetaGS535_FD_187595 | JGI IMG/M metagenome (GOLD analysis project Ga0208133, IMG submission 187595) | Estuarine microbial communities from the Columbia River estuary, USA - metaG S.535 (SPAdes) (version 2) | ecosystem: Environmental > Aquatic > Marine > Intertidal zone > Estuary | place... | reverse complement strand
GACTAAGATTACTCTTTTGTCTAACCTCTTCCAAATCCTCCAGACGAGATTCGAACTCGTAAGGCTTGCGCCAACGGATTTTAAGTCCGTCGTGTATACCGTTCCACCACCGGAGGATGACTTATTATACCATCATTATCTGTTGCTGGTTGGATTTTGAAATACTTTATGATATTTCTCTTTACCCAAGCCAGCATCAGATACATTATACCCTTATTATTCAGGTCTGTGCTTTGGAGCTAAAATATATAGATTATCTTTACCACCAATTATGATATGATTTCTACGCATTTCTGAGGTTACTTGCCAAAGTCTCTGTTTCCATGAAACTATTTGTCTATCCCTATTTCCACGCTTATCTGTACTTGTTCTTATTTTCATATCAAAAGAATTAAATTGATACTCGTATTTTTTTTCAAAGGCGTCTGCAATGTCAGTAGCTTTACATTCAAATTTATTATTAATTAAGTACTCAATTACAAAATCCCAAACAACTTGTTTGCTTAATGAATATTCTTTTGGTTCGGGACTTGAATAATTTTGGCCAGGAACTTCTTCTTCATCATCATATATAAATGAGGGTTGAAGCTTTTTTAAATCAATTTGGATTACAGGATTAGATTCGGGAAGTTCTGTCAATCCTATTTGCTTTTCTAAATTATCAGTACCAGTCAATAATTCTAAGATTACAGTACAGGCTTTGACACCATCTAAATCTCGATTCTTGACACAGATTGACATTTTTTCCCCTAATGTGTCAAGAAGTTCAACCATATACTTTTCTACCATTTGTTATCCCCTTGTTGGATATTTCACTCTATCATATTATATCTAAATTATGCAACTTTGAAACATATATTTTTTGTGTATTATGAAAGATATGGGGTGATATCAATATCACCCCAAGAGCCAGCGATGCAAATAAAATAAATAAATATCCCCAGATTTCTCCGGGGATACACTTGACAAAACCTGACTCTTATGATGTAAAGTCAACATAAATCTTGTGAGCATCTTCATCAGATGTAAACTGTCGCAAGACTGAGAATACAGGGTTGATGTCCCGTTGATGGTCTACATCACGATAAAAGTTACGCAAAGCATTGGCTACAGCAGGTCGGCGATTTGAATACAAGAAATTCAACATCTTCTCATAATTGAATCGACGGGCTTCCCAATCGTCCTCTCGCATCTTATTATCAAGATTCAATTCGAGCTGGACTTCTGTCTTTGGTGCATCAGGGTCTGCCATGCATACACCTGAATCAAAATCGCCGCAATCGCAACAGTCATTACAGCAATTGCAATAATCGCAATCGATTGAACAACAGTCGCATTCAGAGCAATTACAGCATCCCCCATCATCCTCTTCATCATCCCATTCACGGTCTACATCCTCATCGTAGTCAGTGGTGTAGCGGGATTCATATGCAAGGTCTTCAAGCGGAACCTCATACTCAGAATGAACTTTGTATTTGCAGGTACGCAATTTCTGGCATTCACAATCGGTTGGAATGGATACAACATCGGCAGGGTTGATTTCCACCACAACCAATTTACCATTGCAAGGACGGAAACCTCTCGCATATTCAAGAGTACCTGCATGGAACCCGTAAGAACATCCGACCTCTTTGTTGTCATCCACTTTGTTACGTGGCATCTCAAGCACGTTGTCTACACTGTTATTAAATTTACCAGTGTGAACATCGGTGTAGTCGGAGCGCAATGCCTTGTATGCAAGGAAATTGCCATTATCAGTCAGAGGCAAGAACTTATGCTCAAGGAACGTATAGAGTTCATTGACGGCACGGGCTGATGGGTTGAGGTTCAGTTTAGTGATAAACTTGAACACTGGCAAGCAGTCTACACCCTTAGCAAGAAAATCAAGGATGCGACCAGCGATAAGGCTTGAGATTGGCTCATCATTGACATACACGTTGCCATGCTTGACCTCAATCTGCTCATACTTGGCATACAAGTTTTGGAACACTTGTGCAGGGTTGAGGATATTGTAAAGACCATCCCAGTCGCTTGCTTCAAATGCAGTGACGGCAGAGGCAAAGTTAGAGTCAGTAGCATGAATAGTATGCTGTTTGCCTTCGACGAAAATGGTGATATAACCAGAAACAGGGTCTGGTTGAAACAGTTGTGCAGTTGGTTTCATAACATTCTCCAATATATTTGCGAACAATGAATCATACCATACCCTGTTATACCATTGCAAGTAAATATACCCCAATACTAAATAAATAATTTTTTATTTGACAGCTCTTCCCTTGGGGTGGTAGGACTACCACCCCAGCTTGGAATGCGCAAAATAAAAAGAGGTGGGGAAATTCCACCTCTTTCTGAACAGGTATTATTTTGAGGAAACCTACCCGTTCATAGCCTTAATGTAGTCGATAATGTGTGGTAAAGAGTCACAATCGACCTTTATAAACTTCAATAAGGGGTATTTATCTTTTGTAGCGTCAAGTTGATTGACAATTTCTTGCTCATTAGATAAATCATACTTGAATCCAACTTGTTTAAGGTTTTGTATTGCTCTCAAAGTATCATAATCAGGATTGTTTATTGCATCTAAGTCAATTATTTGCTTAAAATTGAACGGGTCATCGTCCAAATTAGCATAAGTATCGTACAAATGCATTGTTTCTAACTTAATGTACATCTTTATAAAAGCACCAGATACCTCATTTTTTGTGTAGAAAGGTAAATTGTCCAAGATGTCCTGAACATAGGAACGATAATGCGTCCAGTCAGCACCAAGTTTATTAAGGTCTGATTCACGTACACCAATAAAATCAGTATGGTAACCAAGTTTTGCTAAATTTTCTACCATCATACTGAATGAATGCATATTAACACCGGGTACTTGGTAGAAACTTACAGGAGCATAAACACCAGACCCATTCTTGAAATTTACTTTGGTCTTTTGCCATGCCTCTTTTGCTGATGATGCCCACCGTGAACCAACATACTTGTATGCATCGTGGGTTTCAGACTTTGGATTCCTGTCTCGTACAATCTTTGGCAGAACGATTGAATCAAGGTTTACAAATTCTGCACCAATCAAGTGAGGACAATTTGTAACATCCTGATACACAATGTCATCTTTACATTGGATAGCATATGACTTTGTTGTGATGCCATATTGAACCATTTTCTTCTTAATTGAAAGCGAAGAATTTGTACGTGTGGAAATAAAAATTCTGGTTTTGTTTGAAGCAAATATTTGTGCGGATGTTTCAAGCTTGGCTTCAGATGTAAGATGGTGCAAGGTACAATTCAAATCTTCTGGTAGATTGACATAGTTAGATTTAATTTCATAACCCTCTTTGGTGTATCCTGAAATCATTTTCTGGTACTTGGTGTTAAGGTTGCCGTATCTGCAAACAGCATCCCATACATTATCGCAAATGTCCAACTCTGCGACAATGTTGTCTTTAATGCTCTTGGACACGTTGAGGATAGATGCACCAATCCAATTAACAGTCTTCTCACGCATATCCAAAGATTCACGGGATGCAGATGGAATCACGTCACCAATGTTAGCAAAGAGAACAATTTTATGACTGTGTTCAATAATGTCATTAAGGGCATCTTTGTAAACAGGATTTTTCTCAAACACGCTTGATTCAAAAGGATACTTGACATTGCCCATCACAACATAATTGTGAGAGTGGGACTTGATGATATTGTAACCTTTACCTGAAATTTGAACATCAAATTTCTTACCATCTAAATTGGCTTGGATATACTTATTATCAACAATAGGTTTCGGGTCAAAGAATTGCAACTGGTCAACAATTGCATTCTCAAACAGGTAGCAATCAAAACGCTTCACAGGTACTTGGATTTCAATTCCTGATTCATCTGATGGCTTCTCTTCTACCTTCATAACCTTGCCAATTCCAGTATCATCAATGTATGCAAGGTAATTTTTCTGCATACCATCATTGTGAGAAATAATGGTGAAAGAATCAGAGTATGAGAATGCAGATTTGGAACCAAGACCCATCATGCCTACTTGGTCATTTGTGTTACGCTTGGTTGATTCACCATAGGAAGCATAGATATTATAAATTTGCTCTTCTGAAAGACCGGAGCCAAAATCACGGATAGTCAAAAGGCAATTCATTGGAGTCGGACATCCAATCTTAATTGGAGTCTGCGAGATGCCCGACTGAATGTGAGCATCGTAAGCATTGGTGCAATATTCACGGATGATTGCACCTGCCTTATCAGAGTAAAGGGAATTGCGTAGAATAGAAAAGATATGTGCAAGATTCTCTTGCTTGACAGAAAAGAACGATTCGGTTATCGTTCCATCGACAATGGTAGCAACACGCTTATCATCAACAATCATAGTGGTTTCCTCAATCAGCATTATATCATCTGATATAAGACCTGCCACAAAAATTATTTTATTTGACCAGATGTATTTGGGGTGGTAGCACTACCACCCCATCCCTGGAAGCTGCAAATAAAATATTTTAAGCAGAATAATCCCCTTATAACACTCTTATAAGGGGATTTAGTGTCGCTTATGCAGGTTTTATCCTACATAAGCGTATTGTTGCACCACTTTTTCCTTCAAAGTGGATGCATTATCGGCAATTCTGCCCCATCTTTTGCTTATTGCTTGCAAACTTGCATCAATAGCAGGTGCAAGTATCAAAGATGCGGTTGTTTCCATGCTTTCACGGGTTGCACCGCTGTATCTTTGTGCAGAACGGGTCAAACCATTGACAATTCCGAATGCAGAACGGTCATGTAGGTGACCATTTGTTTCGGTAAGGGATTCTAAGTATCCCTTGTGCCATGCACGACCCTGTTCAATGGTCATACCATTGTCACGGGCAAGTTGTGCAATAACTTGCAATGGGCTTTCGACCTTGACTTGCTTGGAATGTCCAAGTAATGTCAAGAGGTCATTACCTTGTGTTAATGCCACCCGTACAGCCTTGGTAACTTGTGCTTGCAATTCTACACGGTCAATGTTGCCAAGGTGCTTTTGGTTGATTTGAATGTTGCTGTTTTCACGACCCCATATCATACCGTTCAAACAGATGGCACGGAACAGGAACGGCGAAACCTTGAATGTAGAATTCTTGATTTCACTGTTTCGGAAAGCAATGCCTACCCCATAATCAGAGTCTGGTTCTGATTTCATGTAGTCTGGCAACAGCACGTTACCAAAGATATCATCGCCATCGTTTGAGATATGAGATGCAAGAGCATCGGTTAATGATGGCAGAGAATTTGCAATCATTTCCATCGCCTCATGGTTATCGATAACACCATATCGACCAGAGACTACAGCGCGAACAGAATCGTTACCGTTGTCATCTTGGCGAACACGAATGCGGAATTCTCTGGAATCCTTGCCATCATCTTTCCAACCCTGTTCACGAAGGTTCAATTCAGAATTGACGAAGCGGGTTAGGTCTTCATCGTAACCCTTCTCTTCCAAGAACGATATCATAGAGGATGGGATGTCGGTGAATGAACGAAGACAGTTAAGCCCAGACTTTGTGAGACCCATGCCATTGGTCAAAGTTTCAGAATCCTTAAGGCGAACCTCAGACTCTGGCTTGACATAGTCAAATTTGGTCTTGGATTGTTCCTTGACAGTTTCAATGAAATCTGTCAGGGGCGAACACTTGTCTTGCCATACCTTGGCAACATGACGATGGGATGCGGTAGACTGAAGACCGATGGCATTGACCCAATTACCATTGGCATCTTGCTTGGCTGTAGCACCATCTTTTGGTTGAAGGGATGCAACAGGCGCAAAGACAGAGGTGTTAGGTGTGACCTTGACTGGCGCATCGTCCAGTTCAAGGAAAGAGGTTCGATTGTTGTCTGACATATTAGGTTCCTCCATGAAACCGATATAGAATAATATCATCCCGGTATATCAGATGCAAGTAATTTTATTGAAGTGAGCTAATAAAAGATATTTTATTTTAAAAAGCTTGGGGGTTTGAAAAAACCACAGATCAAATAAAATATTTATTTTATTTAGAGGCCAGCCATTGGGGTGATAGAACTATCACCCCAGATTTGATATGCAAATTAAAAATTTTAAAAGCCATCAGGAAAATCATTATTTTTATTATAGTATTCAGCATAATGATTTACAAAAGGATTCATGTTATTATAAGATTTAGTATCTCTTGGATAGCAAACCCAGAACTCACCTCTATTGAAATAATTTAGATTATTAGGAGTCAGCTCAGGCAATCTTTTTAAATGATTAGAGTTTGCCCACCAGAAGTTTCCAGAGTAATGTGGAATAGAGGCCATTACAATTCCACTGTCCATATACTTTCCATCCATACTTACATCATTAATAAATTGAAATTGATCTTCTGTTTGTTGGCTATATTCTTCTTGTCCGCCGGTAAAATGTCCACCAGCTGTATCAAAATTATTTAGGGCCTCAACACATTCTTTCCACTTATAAATACAGTTTAAGTCCATGTATCTTGACCATGCCATCATTCTTCTTCTAAGTAGATAATTGTCTCTTGATGTGCCTTTGGTATGTGTGTATAGTATTTTCTTATTAGACTCGAAATTTAATGCTCGATTTTTAATAAAATTAAGAGTGGCTGGTTCTGAATTAAAATTAGAGTCTTGATGCTCGAAAATTACAATCTTCGAATCTTGTTGTTTGAGCTGCTCGAAATATTTTTTATCTTCTTCTCTTAAACATGAAATAGGGATGAATAGAAATTCTAATTCATCCCATAGTTTAGAGAGTTTTAACTTCTCGATTTTCTGATTTATAATTTGTTGGTAGTTGTTTCGACAGTATGTGTGAATGTATGCTTCCATGAATTAATTATACACGACATAAGGAGTGTACTTTCCCATGTATGCTCCGACTACATTATAATCAACCCACTCTAACGCATCTTGTTCAGGGTCTTCGGAATCATCACCTCGAAATTGTTCAGTGAAAGATTTAATTAATTCATCATAAGAATACATTGCAACTTCTACCCATTCATCTTCTCTAATTATTTTTGCAATTCCGATGAGAGCTGAGTCGTGTTCTTCTCCTGTACCTATGATTAAAGCATCAGGGCAATTTTCATCAATGTATGCTCGAATTTCTTTAGACATTGCAATCATTCTCCGGTTCGCATTCTATTGTGTCATGTTCGAAATCGTATATTCCAAACTCTTCGAATTCTTCTTTGGATGTTAAGATTTTTTCTTTGCCATCGATTGTTACTTTAAAGCACATTACAGGCTCGATTTTCCAGTTTCCAAATTCATATCCGGTTTCAATAGGTTCCATAAAATTAGAAACATATTGCTTTGAGGTAACTGTGAACTTTGTGTAATGTTCAGTAAGTTCTACACCGGGCAAATCAACATCAAAGGTGGGTAGTGGATTTGGTTTCATACTGTATTATATCAATCGAAAGTGTCATATTCAACAAAGGAGAAGAAAATGTGTAAAGAATATTTCTCGCCTTTTTTATATTTTTTGTTTGTTCTGATATATTGAACAGTCCAGCCACTTGTTCCAGCTGTGATGAGACAATCTTCAATTTTTTTTCTTTCTCTTAGGACAGATAGAAAAAGATATTCAATTGTTTCCACTTCTTTTAGGAAATCATAATCTGTATTGATTCCTAATGTTTGTCTTATTATTTTAATTCTGTCTTGCTTTGTGCAGAGATATTGGATTGCGTCGTCCAGAATCTTAATGTCTTTATTAGTCATTGGATGCTTTCTTATTAAAAAAATAATAACTACCAAGCTTTGTATGTTCTATTCCTATTGTATCAAGATATGCGAAGAAATCACCCTCATTTTTCTCTATTACATTAACTCGTGGATAATTTGGGATATCCTCATTAATAAAATACACTTGACAATGTGCCTGTGCATTTTGGGAGATGTATGTTTTGAGAGAGACGAAATTATTAATTGGATCCAGAGAAGTTAAAAGAAAAATACCAATAAGAGCTGTCATAATATTCCTTGTGCCTTTAGTTCGTTGATGCTTTGAATGATTTGCGCATTCTTTTCATTTTTTCTTTTACGGATTAATTCTTTAGCTTTGATTGAGCAAAGATGTTGACTCTTAAATCGGAATAATTCTACGCCATTTTCTTCAGCTGTAAAATAATCATCCACTTGATATAATTGTATTGGAAAAATACTTGAAGATATATCAGACCTTACTTTTATCAATCTCTTCAATTGCTTCTCTTTCTGCAACTCTTCTCGAATGTAATGTTTTTAAAATATATCTAATACAAGTTTGATATGTCTTAGATAACTTTAAAATATTATCATTTTCGTCCATCACTACATAACCATCTGAGGATTTATATAAGAACAAACCATCAGACATAGATATCATTTTCATTCAGCATCCTCGAAATAATCTGATTCAATTAAGGAAGAAGATTTTAGTTCTTCTACAATTGCTGGCTGTTGATATAATCCTTGCATAAAAGCTCGAATAATTAAATCTTTTGTTTCTTCGTCATACTCTTTTGAAAGTTCATCTCTCAAACGGTCACTCATTGCTCGAATCCATTTCAAATTTTCCATACTATATTATATCAGAAGAAAGAATCCAGTTGTAAAGAAATACTTAACAACTGGATTATAGTTTAGTCCTCTTGCTCGATTTCACCACATAAGACAATTCGGCAAATATAACCAGAGAATGTATCAAGAGCGGGATGTAATACTTCATCGATATAATCTAAATTTACTTCTGGATTATATTCATTTTTAGAATGTACAGCCAACACAACTTCAGTGTCTTGACTGTACTGTTCGTATTTCTTATCTAACTCTTGAAGTTTTAAAATTAATTCCCTAAGTGTCATGCTTCTTCTTGGTTTTCTGGAAGTTCTTCACTCTCCTCAAGTAATTCAGACCATTCACTCCATCCGCCCCATTTACCATCAATTACTGCCTCTTTGAAAGTTTCATAAGAGCAGGTTTCCTCGAATTTACCATCTTCACAGGTAAACTCATAATGGCAATCGTTCTCTATGGAGCCAGAAACCATCTCAAAAGTGGCATTAGGATACAGTTTGGATAACTCTCTAACAAATTGCTCAGGACAACCCCAAGGAGAGTCAAAACTAAAGGTAATTGTAAGAAGGTCATACTTAGCAGTTGGTCTTACAGCATCCCACTTAACACCCCAATTGTTCAGGTTCCAAGAATACCAGTCATGATAACCTGTTTCCTCGAACGCTTTGATGTTTTTTGCAATCTCTTTGGCACGATGAGAATCCCACTCATCATCACAAGAAGCAACTTCCTCTAATGTAAGAAAATTAGTATTCTTGCGCTTATTCACTCCATTGATAAAATCACCTGAAGCAATGTGTGGGGATAAAGTGCCATCTAAAACTTCAGGCATAGGGATGAAGGAGTTGAACAATCCTTCAAGATTGACTTTCTCTTTAAAAGCATTGTACTCTTCCTGTGTTTGGAAGATACAAGTGAGTTCGTTCATAACCCAATTAGGCATTGTAGGAATACCCTTTCTCGTGATATTACATTATATCACGCTTTAATCTTTTATAGCAAATTCCGCATCATCATAGCGAACATTAGTTATGCTATGATTTTCCATCTCTTCGAATTGATGAACGATTTCCCATCCACCAGCTCCTTGCTCTGCGACGAGACACATTTGGAGCATATACATTACGCCATCATTCTCGTATGCATATAATTTACCAGCAACGTCATAATGGAAAATAACATCATCAGGCACTTGCATAGAGCCTGTAACATTGAATTGTAGGGTTTTCATAACGTATTATATCACCTTGGGTATTGTGCGCCAGAAAATTATTTAAGGGATATCATGGGGAGCTTGCGCATGTTCCCCATGATACTTGAAATATAAGAGCCCTACATCTTATATCTCAAGGCACAATTGGGATTCAAGGCAAGAAGACCAATAGCGGGAGTTCTTGTGACCTTGTAAAATATCCCAATATAAACATCTGGTTATGTAAGGTGATGTTTCCATGCGTTTAGATTTTTCTACCCAAATATTTTCACCACTCATATATTCGGATATTTCTTTTTTAGAATCTGCTCTGTATCCTTGCTCATTTAATTTTAAAGCACGGAGCATATGAACATCTAAACACACCACTTCAACATTATTAGGATAGCAAAGTTCAAGGGCGAATGATACTTTTGCTAATCCAATACCTTTAAGATTTACTGCAAGTCGGTTTCTCAAATCAATCCAAGACTCACTGTTCGATTTTTCAAAACTATCAGGATTCTCGAAAAACTTATTTTTAAAATCCCATATATTTTCGGTTCGTTGATTATGTAAACCGCTCCTCGAAATATATAATAATTCAGCAAGCTTTGATTTATCATTTATCCACTGCTCGAAATTTTTGATATGATTGTAAGTGCGTACATTACTCTGCCATGTAGAGTGTATTGATGTATAAGCAAACAACCATCGCTTAAAAATCTCATTGCTGTTTGTTGGAGAAACAGACTTCCAATATTCTTCATAACTCGAAATTTTACTTTGATGCTTGAGAGAAAACACGTCCTCGAAATTCATTCTTGTTCTCGCTTGTAGGGGTTGAGATAATGAATAATATCATTTTAGAATTGGTGTGTCAAGGGGAATGTTTAATGTTCCCCTTGACCTGTCATAGATGGAGGACTATGACATATCTAAATATTCAACAAGTCTCTTCTTATCAGAGTAAGACATTGAACATTGAAAGGCTCTCGTAAATGGATATCTCGCATACAAATCATTAAACTCTTTTGGAGGATTGTATTTGAAAATTTGTATATCAAAAGACATCAAAGCCATTTCCACCTCCCAATAATTAACTTGATGTCTATGGTAAGATTCAAGGTTTGGTTTGAGATGGTTCCAAGGCTCGAAATCTCCAATCAATTCTTTTTGGAATGCATTGGATTCCTTAAAGAATTCATAATCTCTAACAAGCTCTGGATTATTTTTCTTCCATTGATTAATTTGCTGGTTGAGATAATCTTTTAATTCAATCCATGTGGGCTGTACTGTTTTCTTTAAGTCAGCAGTTTTGACACCGTAGATTGTTGGAACCTTAATGCCAAAAGCTCCTCTTAAAAAACTGACAGCATTACTGACACAAATATTCTCTTTATAATGCTTTGGCTTGAAACTCGAAATTTCAATATAGATAGCATCAGCAGGAGGATTATTTTTTGCAGGACTCCAAGATTTTATATTTGTGACATGCCCTATTTGGAGTTCATATATCTTGGCTTCTTCGCTCTTCAATACTGTCTTAGCAACATTTTTGAATGGCAAAGTTCCAGCATCAATAAATTCCGCATCATCAAAAGATGGATGATTTTTAAATTTATCCATCTGCTCAGGAGTGTTGAATTTTAAAACTACTAAGTTTTTAATATCAGAAGGCACACTCTCGAAATACTCAATCACTCTTAGTGGAATGTGAGTAATTTTTTGAGAGCTATCGTGGACTATGAATCTTGTGTTTGGCTTTATGGACTCTGATGACTTGTCCAAAAGATAACAGAATGATTTGGAAATTTCTTTTATTTTGAAAGGTTCTTCTTGACTACCAACAAAATAACCATCAAAAGATAAGACCCAATTCTTAATTGGATAGTTTACTAATGCTCCAAACTTCTGCAACAAATCATAAGCAACACAATGTCTCTCATAATCAGAGATACATTTTTCGAATCTCTCTCTAATTATTTTCCCCAACTCTAATTTTAAATCATAGAGTGCGCTGAATAAATATTTCTTAGTTACTTCATTGAACTCTAATGATTCACGAGATGCGGATGGTTTTATTTTACCAATGGGAACATCAATAATTAAAATTGATTCATTTACTTTTTCAAGCCAATCTAAATCAATTTGCAATTGAGATGTAAGGATTTTTACATTGGAGCGATAAGTGACATTTCCCATGACGAAAAATACATCTTGTTCACGTCGCCAATAATTTCTCTGGTTTTCTGTGAACTTCCAACTTGAGCCTTCGATAATATTTTTAGGTTTCTCAATTGAAATTGCTGAACCTAAAAACTCTGGTCTATAATCAATATATTTAAAAAATTCTTCTATTGATGAATTTAATTGATTGAAGTCATCTCTCTGTATTGTCACATGAACTGACAATCCAGTTTCCTCTGTTGGTTGAGAATGAATTTGGGCGATTGTACCTATGTTGCTTTCGTCAATAAAAGCTTGGTAGACCGTTTCTGTTCCTTTATGTCTCGATTTGATAGTAAAGGATTTAGTATATGCAAAGGCGGATTTACTACCAATACCAAGCATACCAGTAAAAGAATTTGATTGACGTTTTGTTGATGCGCCGTAAGAAGCAAATATCTCAACAATCTCTTGTGGTGATAATCCTTTGCCATAATCTCTAACAATAAATTCATTAGAGAAAACAGTAGGAATAGTAACAGAGATTGGTCTGTCTACGTTTGCTTCAACATGGGCATCAATTGCATTCGTAACATACTCTCTAATTATTGCTCCAATTTTATCAGAGTACAATTGGTTACGAAGAATTGAAAAAATATGGGCTACATTCTCATCTTTAATATTAAAATGAGATTCTTTGCCAATACCTGATTTAAGAACAGGGTTGGTCTTATCCGTTATAATCATTCTTTGTCGCCTCCACACGACATTTGAATTATATCACGTTACAGTAGAAAGGGATGTGGAAAATTCCACATCCCTGGAAAGACTATCGTACTGTATGAATTTTCTGCAGTGCGATGAGTGCTTCTAATGTGGTATCAATATTAATGTAAGCGTAGTGATAATCTCCTACAGCTTTCATTTCTTCTTCACCATACAGAGCAGAGATAACAGACAGGGGAAGAAATTTAATTTCTACACCCTGAGAGCGAAGGTTAGGTATATCATCCACATGAACTTTTGAAATGATTGTCATTTCCTGAATCCTTTAGTTTTATTTTTATGAGAGAAAAATAGCTCCATCAAGAATCGAACTTGAAATTAAACTTTAGAAGAGTCTTGTTATATCCGTTTAACTATAGAGCCTTACCAAACTAACAAATCTATTATACCATTACTCTACAAGTTTTTCTGTTTTTTTTGCAATGGATTTAAGTAATTTTTTCAACATATAAATCTCGTAAAAAACGGGAATATACATCATAATAACCACGCCACCAAAAATATAAATGTAAAGATTCATGTTATTATATTACCAAGCTTAGGAGAGGAATCGAACCCCCAACGACCTCATTACAAGTGAGACATTCTACCATTGAATTACCTAAGCAAATTTTCCGGTAGAGATTCGAACTCCAATTAAAGGCACCAAAAACCTCTGTCCTACCATTGAACGACCGGAAATCATTTAAAAATATTACCCTCTTTAAATAG
>Ga0208133_1000627_pt1 | contig 13496 bp, 13 predicted proteins | sample ColrivemetaGS535_FD_187595 | JGI IMG/M metagenome (GOLD analysis project Ga0208133, IMG submission 187595) | Estuarine microbial communities from the Columbia River estuary, USA - metaG S.535 (SPAdes) (version 2) | ecosystem: Environmental > Aquatic > Marine > Intertidal zone > Estuary | place... | reverse complement strand
TCTTCCGTCCCAACGGAATAATAATTGGGGGAAATAATCAATTCGTAAAAAATAATCTCCAACTTGTGGATTTTGTGGAAATGATATTCCCGCTCCTGTTGGGATGCCATTTGGTGCTTGGTCAGTTCCATCTAAGTACCCTGTTGTATAACCAAATGTTCTTGGGCTACTGCGGGCAATGAATTGAAATGCCGGATCACAATCTGCTCTCCAATCCATTACTTGGCTTATTGTTCCAGTGAACCCAGGCGCTTCTGGATTTGCATCGGCAGTAGCATATGTATTATCGGCAGTACCATACGGACCAGTTATTTGACCACTACTTACCACAGTTAATATTGTGTCCCCTCTAACCGGGCCTGAATTGGTATCAGTTCTTACAGGTGCTAGTGTAATAGTTTCTAAATGTGTAGTATTAAACACATCTAATTTTTCATAACCCATGTCAGCAGTTATATTCCAAATATTTTGTATAACTGATTTGGGTATTCTAAGTACTGGGCTAGCATTTCTATATGCCGAATTTCTCACCATCATAACTGTAGCAGTTGTTGTTATGGGAGCACCGTTATTTGTATTAACTCCAATTGGCGGAGCAGGCTGGTTGATAGCATTTGATAAAACATTATTACTTGAATATTCACCGTATGTAGGTACAACATATAAATTATTTCTATTGTAACCTGCTTTAGGCAGAAGTCTTGCTGCTTCACTAAGAGCCGCATCGTTAATCGCAATATTTTGATTGTACGTAGCAAGAATATCCTTGAGATTATCCGCAGTATCTAATTGCCAATATATAGTATTGGGTGGGGTGATATTAACCGGTACATCAATCAATGCCCTATAATTTTTGTCACCAAACGTAATTACATACCCTGCTGGATAAGTTTTATCTTTGTCCCATATTCCAAGATAGGTATCTTGGTTTATTGGAGCATTTAATATCTGACTAAATTCTTCACTATCAACCAGTGGTTCACATTTGATACGCCATAGATGAGGAAACCAAGTTGGGCTAAATCCCTCACTTGCATAGTTAGCATCGGTAACCTGCATAAAGCGTTTCAATGCAACAGGTATTGTTTCCTTTAATGGATTATAATCAAGCAAGTGCGGTAACTCAATTACATCACCAACCATCAATTTTCTACCAATCAAATCAATCATATCATTGTAATGAACAGTAATGAATATGATATCATTATTTAAGAATAATCCAAACTGACTTAAATCAAAGTCTAAATTTTGTACATTATAATGGCCACGTAAACGGTAAACATCCGGGTCATATGTTCTGTCACGGTTCTCTAAGAATAGTAAATCTTGAATGTTAGTGGGGGCTAGTACATCATATTCGGGTTGTGTATAATCAATAGACGCTCCTTGATTTGTTGGTCCCATATACTTGTGTACATACAAATCCGTGGAACCTGCGGTAAACTGTTCTGATATAGTCCTATCAAAAAAGTGGTAATCGTTTGTTTTATTTGGGCGCCAAAGTGAAAGCCGGGGCATAATTAATCTACCTTATTACTTATTTATCGTAAATATAGTTGACAGCGTATTAACAAACACTTGACATTAAATGATTTCCGTGTTATACTACGTATTCAATTGAAACTTTGGAGTAATCAATGGCTACACGCAAGCATTCGGATGAGCATTTTGTAAAAGCACTGAACCCGAGGGATGCTGATACAAAATACATGGGTGAAGAACCCTTCTTCCCAATCCAACCTGACACTGAATCACGATTCTCGGCTCTTGCCCGCAGTTTTACGTGGTACACCCGATTCTATAGCAAAAAAGATGCTAGGGAATTGATGGCGCAATATCTAGATTACAACAAACGTACCGATCAAGCTAAAATGCTTAGGAAAGTACATGAAAACGAATTCATTGTTACATTATGCTGGGTAGCACGTATGACAATGCGTGGTTTGGAATTGACCGAGCATGAAGAACTTACCTTGCAAAATGAAATCCAGCGGTTAGTCAAGACACTAACTGAAACTGAAACAAAAACTAGTCAGACTAGTATTGTTAAGGAAGAAGAAACAGTAGCCCGCCCTAATATTCAGGAAATTCTGAAAGAAAAAGCACGAGATGCCGCAGGTGAAATGGAAGGGATGATTGACGATTTTGTGACTACTGGCAAATCGTCAGACAAGACAGTTGATATTGTTGCAAAATACAATGTCATGCCACAACATATTCCAATCATTGTTGAAATTTGGAAACGCAAACAAGAAGAATTTCAGAAACTGTCTGATGGTGACGAGTATCTTAAAGAAGGTTATAGTTTCTTGGGTAAGATTCAGATTCGTAATATTCTCAAATTCATTGACGGTGTTCTCAGTGACTTAAATAGCTATATCAGCATCAAGAAAGCAAGTAAGGCTCCTCGCAAAAAGAAAGCTGTACCTGTAGAAAAGATCGTTTCTAAATTGAAATACTTGAAGTTGTTCAAGGATGTAGCTACAAAGCTAGACTTGATTAGCATTCACCCTACAAAGTTGCACGGTGCAAGCGAAGCCTGGGTCTTTGACACTGCAAAGCGCAAACTGCATCACTACATTGCAGATGATTACAGCAAAACCTTTACAGTTAAGGGCAGCACACTACTAGGATTTGATTCGGCAAAGAGTGAAGTAAAAACATTACGTAAGCCGGGTGAGCAAATCAAAGAAGTTATGGGTAGCAAGCCCGCAGCACGTAAGTATTTTACAGATATTAAAGCAGTGTCCACTACACCGAATGGTAGGTTTAATGAGAACATGCTGATTTTGAAAGCGTTTTAAAATGAACATAGATTTAAACAAATACAAAGATTTTGTTGAGGCTGTTACAAGTCAAGCAAGCAATGACTTGACTACATTCATGGATACATGTGATAGATTAGATGCTAACTACGAAATAGACTTAGCAGACAATCAGATGAAACATGGACCTGATGTTAATATCCCTTTACTAATCACAGCATGTTTTGGTTTAGCAGCAGAAAGCGGTGAGTTTATTGAAGTGCCCAAAAAGATAATTTTTCAAGGAAAAGCATTGACTGCTGAGAATGTCTACCATATGAAACGTGAACTTGGTGACATTATGTGGTACTGGGTAAATGCATGTCGTGCATTGAATCTTGATCCTAATGAAGTAATTGCAGAGAATGTAAGAAAGTTAGAGTCACGTTATCCCGGTGGAAAGTTTGACGCACACTATTCTGAAAATCGCAAAGACGGCGACTTGTAATACTAGGACTAGTGCGTTACCTGATAAATAGTATTATTAGGTAACACATATGTCAACATATCCAACTGCTAGTCCTCTTTCTACACCTTCAGGGTTAACATTAAATGAATTAAAAGAGGGTCTCTTTACTAATCTTAGATATCGTCTAGGTGACGGGATAATTGATATTGAATTGGATCCTCAACATTACGAAGCCGCGTACAATTACGCTATCAAGGTTTATCGTCAAAGGGCACAAGCAGCAACCGAAGAATCTTATATTCTAATGACCATTGAAAAGAATGTAGATACTTACACTCTTCCTGCTGAGTTTATTAATGTTAGAAGTATTTTCCGTAGAACAATTGGTTTAGAAACTGGTCCATCTAGTAGTAGTTTTGATCCGTTTAGTAGTGCTATTTTGAATACCTATTTGCTTAACTATAATTATGCAGGTGGTATGGCAACATATGACTTTTATGCAGGTTATGTTGAGTTAGCAGCAAGAATGTTCGGTGGTTATGTAACATATACATTTAATCCAGTGTCCAAAGTATTACGTATAGTACGTGATCCAAAAGGATCAGGTGAACGTGTATTGATATGGGCTGATGTACAAAAGACAGAAGAAATACTATTACAAGATCCGGGCGCCGGAGTATGGATTGGTGACTTTATACTAGCTAATCTTAAACTTATGATTGGTGAAGCCCGCGAGAAATTTGGAACTATTGCTGGCCCAGGTGGTGGTACTACCTTGAACGGTACTGCTATGAAAGCAGAAGGTAAAGCTGCAATGGAATTACTCATTGAAGAATTGAAGAAATACGTTGACTATTCCCAGCCCCTGACATGGGTGCAAGGCTAAATGAGAACTAGTGAATTTATCGTTGAATCATTTAGGGTCAGTTTAGATAAACTTGTCCCTACACGAGATTCATATGACTGGAATCAAATGGATCCAGACATAGTTGATATATTTGCTAGACGAGCAGGAACACCTGAATGGAACGATAAACAAGGTACATTATATGTAAAACCTCGTCCAGATGGAAAATATGATATTATAAATGGTCATCATCGTTATGCTGGATTAAAGCAAGCTGGAGTAAAAGACGCATTAGTTACTTTGAAAAACAATGATGTAGATAATTGACCTAAATGCTTTATATTGTCTTGTTTCTGTAATATAATAAGTAATTAAGGAGAATGAAAATTATTATAGGCATTACCGGTTTAATTTCAAGCGGCAAGGACACCATTGCTGACTATCTCACAACATATCATGGATTCAAACGAATTAGTTTTGCTGCTAGTCTCAAAGATTCAGTAGCAGCAATCTTTGATTGGGATCGAGAATCACTAGAAGGTACAACAAAAGCCAGTAGAGCATGGCGTGAACAAAAAGACGAGTGGTGGAGTAATCGTTTAAAAATGGATATTACTCCAAGATGGATTCTACAGTACTGGGGCACAGATGTATGTCGTAACCACTTTCATAATGATATTTGGGTAGCAAGTGTAGAACATAGGCTATTGAATTCCAAAGAAGATATTGTAATTACAGATTGCAGGTTTTCTAATGAAGTTGCTGCTATCAAAAATGCAGGCGGGGTAGCAATTAGAGTGCAGCGTGGTCCTAATCCCGAATGGTATGATTCAGCAATAGCATATAATAGAGGTCCAAATGGAAATTCATCTTGGGCATTAAGCAAGATGAAATTAGATAATATGAAAATTCATGCTAGTGAATATAGTAGTATAGGATTAAAGTACAATTATATTATTGAAAACAACGGTACAATTGATGAGTTACATAATAAAATGTACGAGATACTCAATAGGCAATCTGAAGGTCTCCGCGCTGCCATGTAACCTCTTTCTTTTTTACCACTTCTACGCAGTTTAAACATATACTACGTAAATTAGTATGTTCTATATGTTCTAACTTTCCGTCAATATGAAACACTGTTATTTGTGTACTAAATAAACTCTTGAAGCCACATAAATCACATGTGGCTTTTTTCTTATAACCACTCTTAGTCCAATTGGCTTTTTGTGGCTTTTTCTTATTCTTCTTCCTGCCACATTCGTCACATATGCTTCTGTAATGTGTAACACCATCCCGTTTATAGTTTATTGCTGCGTGATTCTTGTTACATGTTTTACATATTGGACGTTGATTTAACATAACTATATTTAGTTGTTAATGACCTTCAAAGGTACAGTTAAACCGTCTTTTTTTAATTTATTCATAAATAATAGTATGCAATTAGGTTGTAAACCTCAAAATTTTACTAAAGGAAAAATAAAATGGCATTAACATCACCAGGCGTAGAAGTCACAATCATTGACCAAAGTCAATATTTACCAGCCCCAGGCGCATCTGTACCGCTTGTAGTTTTCGCAACCGCACAGAATAAAGCAAATCCGTCTGGAACCGGTGTAGCAGCCGGTACTACTGCGGCAAATGCAGGTAAATTATATCAAATCACAAGTCAAAAAGATTTAGTTGATTTTTATGGTGTACCGTTCTTCTACACAACAACAGCAGGAACACCAATCCAAGGATATGAATTAAACGAATACGGGCTATTAGCCGCTTATTCAGCATTAGGGACTACCAATCGGGTATATACATTACGTGCTGATATTGATTTGGCATCACTAGTAGGTTCAGTTGGTCGTCCTTCAGGTGCACCATCAAATGGTGCATATTGGTTAGACACAACTACTACTACATGGGGTATCTTCCAGTTCAATGCAACAACCGGCCAATTTTCAGCAATCACTCCAATCGTTATAACAGACGATGCATATTTAACTAGCGGTGTACCTATTGATAGTTTAGGTAATATTGGTGATTATGCAGTTAATGCTACTGTTCAAGCTGATCAAACATATCAACAATATTATTACAAAACTTCTGGCAATTATTGGACAGTATTGGGAAGCACTCAATGGCAGGCTGACTGGCCAACTGTTCAGGGTACAAATTCTAACCCTACCTTAACTGCCGGTAACACTTTAACTATTAGTTTAAGTGGTGCGTGGTCTACCGTAGTTACAGTTCCGGTAAGCCCTAATAATAATGTTGCAGGTCTTGCAAATGTTATTAATTTATTGGATTTTGCCTATATTACTGCAACTGTAGTATCAGGTAAATTAGTTTTATCGTCTACTCAGCCTTCAAGTTCTGGTAATCAATATTTAGGAATCACCGGTACTGGTACAGTGTTAGCTCAACTAGGGATAACTGCAACAAATTACTATCAACCTCAAGTTGTATACGGTACTTCAGCAGAAATGCCGTTATGGTCAAGTAGTCAAACATATCCTCATCCAACCGGCTCAGTATGGATTAAAGCTAGCAATGCAGGCCTTGGCTTAACCCCAGTCGTTTCTGAATTTAATTCAGTTACTGGTTCTTTTACCGCAAAAACCGTAACATTGGCAACTAGTAACTGGGATGCAGACACAACTATAGATTCCACCGGCGGACAAACTATTCCAGTAGGTACGGTCTATGCACAATACGACGGTGATCCTCCTTTTATTAATAGAACAAATCCTATATATTTATGGGAAAGATCGGCAATTGGTCCAACAGTAGCAACCGGCACTGAGACAGATTTCACAATATCGTTACCATATAGTTTGGCATCAGCATTTATTACAGTTCAATCTAGTATACCAAATAGTACTAGCTTGTCAAGTCAATATTATGTTTCTATTCCCGATGATTGTACTCCGTTACAGTTTGTAACTGCTTGGCTGGCTGCTGATATCCCTTATACAACTGCATTGTTGACTACTGACGGGGCTGTTCAATTAGTGCATACCAAAGGTGGTGAAATTATAATGGATGATTATATATTAACAGCTGGAGCCCATCAATGTTTTTCTGCCAACATACTATCACAAGCTGGCTTTATTCCACAAGATACTCCTTTTGTAGAATATGGCGCAGCAATATCCGCCGGGCCTACAATATTTTCTGGCCTAGCTACTACCACCGGTGGAGGAGGAACAGGATGTACTATACAGGTAAGTATTGATAGTCATCACATTTATTCTTTAACAGGAGACGGCGTGGTGGCCGGTGGCACCGGGTATGTTGTAGGTGATACCGTAACTGTAAGCGGAACATTATTGGGTGGAGCTTCAACAGCCAACGATCTAGTATTAAACGTTGTTTCAGTGAGTTCAGGTGCGGTTACCGCAGTAACTTTAAGCAGTGGTTACGCTATATCATTATACTATACTCAAGTTACTAACTGGGTTGCATTACAGTTTACTGCCAATGAAGGTGCTCCGGTAGCTGCTCCAGCTAACGGTACAAATTGGTTCTGGAGTGTCGTAGACCAAGTTGATATTATGGTTCAATCTGGTGGACAATGGAATGGTTATAGTAATATAAATTACGATAATACCGGTTTCCCAACCCCAACCGGCAGTAACGCAACTGATCCAGCAGGCCCTATTATTTCAGCAACTGCACCAACTTTACAAAGTGATGATACGGCGTTAGTATACGGTGATTTGTGGATTGATACAAGTGATTTAGAAATGTATCCAGTAATCAGTCGTTGGGAATATGATACAGAGAGTTTGACAGATATGTGGGTATTGTTAGATAATGCCGATCAAACAAGCAGTAAGGGTGTATTATTCGCTGATGCACGTTGGGCAACTAATGACAACACCAATGTAGTTGATGATCCTATCCCAAGTATCGTTAGCTTATTGTCTAGTGATTACTTAGACTTAGATGCTCCTAATCCAGCATTATATCCAACAGGTATGTTATTGTTTAACACACGCCGTTCAGGTTACAATGTTAAATCATATCAAACAAATTACTTCAACGGTATTAGTTTCCCTGATGAAAGTTTGCCAACACAAACAGCTACATGGCTAAGTGTAAGTGGATTAGAATCAAATGGTGCTCCGTATATGGGTCGTAAAGCACAACGTAACATGGTTGTAAAAGCACTACGTTCAACAATTGACACTAACTATGACATTCGTGATGAAGATAATTTCTTTAACTTGATGGCTACTCCTGGTTATCCGGAACTACAACCTAACATGGTTGTATTGAATGCTGATCGCGGAGATACAGGTTATATCTTAGGTGACACCCCAATGCGATTGCCAGCAAATGCTACTGCAATTCAAGCATGGGCAACTAACGCCGCAGGTGCCACAAGCACCGGTGAAGAAGGTTGTGTAACTCGTAATACATACTTAGGTTTGTTCTATCCTAGCGGTATTACAAGCGACTTAAGTGGTAACTTAGTTGCAGTTCCACCAAGTCACATGATGTTACGTACATTTATCAGAAATGATACAGTTGCTTATCCTTGGTTAGCAGCAGCAGGTACACGTAGAGGTAATATTGACAATGCTACAAATATTGGATATATTGACAGTGCAACTGGTGAATTTATAACTACTAAGACACGTATTGGTATTCGTGATGTATTGTACATTAACTTTATTAATCCATTAGTATTCTTTACTGGTATTGGTTTGTTGAATTATGGTAATAAGACAAGTTTCAATAGTACTAGTGCATTAGATAGAACTAACGTTGCACGACTAATTGCTTATGTACGTAGACAATTAACATTAGCAGCAAGACCGTTTGTATTTGAACCTAACGATGCGTTGACAAGACAGCAAATTCAAGGTGTTGTTCAAACATTGATGCTTGATTTGAAAGCAAAACGAGGTATCTATGATTATATTGTTATATGTGATGAAAGCAATAACACACCAGCAAGAATTGATAGAAATGAACTTTGGGTAGACGTTGCACTTGAACCAGTCAAGGCAGCTGAATTTATCTACATCCCGGTTCGTGTGTTAAACACAGGTGAGATAGCAGCATTATAATAAGCTAAGATAACCCCGAATGGGGTTATCTGTCTATTTAAGATAAATAAGATTAATAGGAGAAACATAAAATGGCAACAGCCTCACAATCATTGTTCAACATGACAGTAGCATCTGATAATGCCGGCGGCAATCAGGGCTTATTAATGCCAAAACTACAGTTCAGATTCAGAGTTAACTTTTTGAATTTTGGAACAAACACAAGTACAGTTGAATTAACAAAACAAGTTATTGATTGTTCTAGACCAAATGTGCAATTTACTGAAATTACATTACCAATTTACAACTCAACAATGTATTTGGCAGGCAAACATGCTTGGCAAACATTATCTGTTAACATTCGTGATGATGCTTCAAACAGTGTGACAAAATTAGTTGGTCAACAATTACAGAAACAAATGGACTTTGTTGAACAAGCAAGTGCTGCATCTGGGCAAGACTACAAGTTTCAAACAAACATTGAAATCTTAGACGGTGGTAACGGTAAGGCTGCTCCTATCGTATTAGAAACTTGGGAATGTTATGGATGCTTCTTACAAACTGCCAACTACAATACATTAAACTATGGTACTAGTGATGTAGTAACAATTGCATTGACATTACGTTTTGACAACGCAATTCAATCGCCAATTGGTTCAGGTGTTGGTTCTACTGTTGGTCGTACACTAGGTTCAATCGCTACAGGTATCGGTGGTTCTTTAGGCGGCGGTTAATATCGTTGACTAAATAAATCTAGCATGTCTGGATTTTTTCAAAACGTACTCAAAGACGCTGCCGGAACATTTTTCGGCAGCGATTTCCTTCGTGATTACACCCACGCTAGTAAGACCTTTAGACCCAATGCATATGAAAATGCACCTAAATTTAAGTTTCTATTTCATGTTTACTTTCAACTTAATCCAACCGGATTGCCAAGCGACTTTAATTTGACTAGTTACGGACTATTAGTTAAATCAGTAAAACTCCCCAGCTTTACCTTTGATACTAGTACATTAAATCAATATAATCGTAAACGTATTATTCAAACAAAAATCAAATACGATCCAATAAACTTTGCGTTCCATGATGATAATGGAAATTCAATTAGAAAAATGTGGAAGGGTTATTACAATTACTACTATGCCGATGGTACAAAACCACAAATTGTATTTAATGGAGCAAGGGGTAATGGCGCAGCTATTGGCACAGCAGATGCTACCTATAATAATAGAACACAATATCAACCATCTATTACAGGGAACGAGAGTTGGGGTTACCAAGGGGGTACTAGCGATCCAACTGGTCAAAAAATACCTTTCTTTAAAAATATAACAGTGTTTGGTTTCAACCAGCATAATTTTGTAGCTTACACATTAATCAATCCTATAATAACATCTTTCAGCCATGATACATATGACTATGCTCAGGGCAATGGAACAATGGAACATCAAATGACAGTAGATTACGAAACAGTGGTTTATAATGAAGGTGCAATAGATGGTAAAAGTCCCGGTAACATCGTCACTGGATTTGGTGATGAAGCTCATTACGATAGAACATTAAGCCCCATAGCAAGACCGGGATCTCAAGCAAATATATTAGGGCAAGGTGGGTTAGTTGACGGTGTGGGTGGTGCAATAGATGCATTAGCTAATGGAAATATATTAGGTGCTGTTCAAGCAGCCGGTACTACATATAACACATTTAAAAATACAAATCCATTGAATATTGCAAAATCTGAAGTTGTCTCGGGTATAATTAATTCAGTAGGCGGAACTCCAAATAGAAATATTAATGTAGCAACTCCTATATTTGGTGCTATTCAAAGTGCTATTGGTACTGCTGGATCAACATTAGCAGGGGCACTATCCTCATCGCAAGTTGGTCGCACACTAGGTTCAATCGCTACAAGTATCGGTGGTTCTCAAGTAGGTGTAAGGTACGCAGGTTCACAAACACCCGGTCAGATAGGACCACAATAAGGCAAACATGTCACAAATTATAGATAATCGTACAAACCTGGATCAAACAGTTAGAATCTTTGATTCATTCTATGCGTTCAATGCAATTGTTAATGCTGCGGAATATGATATCGTATATTCATATTTTGCATCTGTTTGTGCTACTAAAAACATTGCAGCTAATTTCACTGCGGTGTTATTTAGAATAGCACAAGAAACACAAATACCTGTGCTTCAGTTATTAGATCAAATCAAAGGTAAAAAAAAGATAGAAATGAATCAAATTCTTGCTTATTATCTTAATAGTTTTAAAAGCAAAACGTCATTATATGGCATAGCTATCATACCAAAATCAAATCAACCAGTATCACGTAATATAGTGCAATAATTATGGCTAATTATGCACAAGGTACCTTCACTCCCAAAAACCCGCAAAAATACGTAGGTAAACATAAACCAAAATACAGATCAGGTTGGGAACTAACTTTTATGACCTTCTGTGATACACATAAAAATGTAACTCATTGGGCAAGTGAATCAATGTCTATACCATATCGTAGTCCATTAGATGGAAAGATACATATGTATATCCCAGATTTCTTTGTTGTATATCAAAACAAGTTTGGTAAAGCAATTGCTGAAGTAGTAGAAATTAAACCCAAGAAACAAAGTTTAATTGAAAGCAGAACAGCAAGCGCAAGAGACCGAGCAGTAGTTGCAGTTAATCATTCTAAATGGCAAGCGGCCACTGCATATTGTAAAATGCAAGGTTTTGCCTTTCGTGTAATAACTGAAGATGACCTTTTTAGAAACGGGTCACGAAAGTAACTAAATACTTTTATGACAAAAAAATTAGAAGAACTTTTTGAACTCCCGCAAGATGAAATAGATAACTTGGCAAAACCAACCCCAGAAAACGCTCAGGAAATAACGACTGAGGCATTAGATAATCTGTCAAAAATAGAACAAGCATTACCACAAGTACGTGGATTAGAAGCCGCAGATGATGAGATGGATAGTCTTGCTACATTAGCACAAGACAGCTATAAAGATTTAATGGATTTGGGTATGCAAGTAGATAGCAGATATGCTAGTGAGATATTCAATGTTGCTGGAACTATGCTAGGACATGCTATTACTGCAAAAACTGCTAAACTAAATAAAAAGCTAAAGATGATTGATTTACAATTGAAAAAAGCACAATTAGATCAAAAAGAAGCAAGTAGAGACAAGGAGATTGAGGCTACTCCAATAGGAGAAGGCAGAGAACTTGATAGGAACGACCTACTTAAGTTGTTGGCAGCAAAATCCACTTAAAAAGATAAATAATATATACAGGAATAAAAACATGCGAAGCCTTAAACATTTCATTGTTGAAAGTATACATACATACAAGTACACTATCAAAATTGCCGGCACCATTGACAAAAACTTTATAGATATGTTTAAGTACAATCTAAACAAGTTTGACCCAGTGGAAATCAGCGAGCCAAAAAGTACTCCAATACAAAAATCACCATACGGTTTCCCTAACTTAGAGAACGAAAGTGTTACATTAATTAAAGTTGAGTTTAGATACCCAGCTACAGAACCAATGGTACAACAACTTGCTCAATTATGCGGGTACAATGTAAACATGGTGCGTATGATCTCAACACACTTTGATGATAGTATTGATAGTGAACAGGCGGGATATCAAAATGAAATGAGTCATAGTCCATTATTAAATCATACTGATTTAGAAGAACAGCCAGATGCTAAAGAAGCAAGCAAAGCGTATGGGGACTCATATTTACAATCAATCAAAGACCAAGCCAAAGAGTCTAAGATTGATATTCCATATGCAGGAACAAGAACAAAAGATGCGTTTGACCCGTTCAAACCATATTTAGATGATAAGAAGATGGGTGATAAGAGCCCAATGAGTACTATAAAGATGCCACCAAAGCCAAAGACTGGCGCAGCATATAACCGTTAAGGAAAACAAAATGGATATTAGAGATATATTAAAATCATTCGACCAATTAACCGAAGGTGATTCAACTGTTCACAAAGCAGGTCCAGGCGGATATGGTAATAGACATGGCACAGACGATGTTACTGATCAATATGGTAAACCAATTGGTCAAATGAGTTTAGGTAAACTTGGTGCTCAAAATGAACCAAAGCGCGGCAAAGGTCGTCCACCAAACCCTGACAAACCAAAAGAATATGACAGTTCAGAATTAAACAAAGCAATGGGTGTTGGTAAAGCACCTAAGCCAACTGGCAAGCCTAGCGTTAAGCATAGTCTTAAAGAATACTTTTCTCAATTAGATCAAGCGTTGAATGAACAAATACCCGGTCAACCAGTACCGGGACAACCAGCAGTAGCAGGTCAACCACAGAAACCAGCAGTACCGGGACAACCAGCACCAGCAGTAG
>Ga0208133_1000626_pt1 | contig 13498 bp, 16 predicted proteins | sample ColrivemetaGS535_FD_187595 | JGI IMG/M metagenome (GOLD analysis project Ga0208133, IMG submission 187595) | Estuarine microbial communities from the Columbia River estuary, USA - metaG S.535 (SPAdes) (version 2) | ecosystem: Environmental > Aquatic > Marine > Intertidal zone > Estuary | place... | reverse complement strand
CATTAGAAAAATATGGTGTTGAAAACATAGCTATGTCTGAAACATCAAAGAAGAAACAAGAAGAAACTAATTTACTTAAATATGGTTCAAAATCTTCCTTTCAAAATAAAGAAGTTAAAGAAAAATGGAAAAAAACCATAAATGATAAATATGGTGTTGATCATTATTTCCAAACAGATGAATTTAAAATTAAATCTATTGAAACAAACAATATTAAATATGGTGCTGATTATTATGTTCAGACTGATGATTATATAAATAAAACTATAAATACCAATATAGAAAAATATGGCAAAAATTGGTATACACAAACTTTTGAATATAAAGAAAAAGCAAAAAAAACAAATATAGAAAAGTATGGTGTTGATAGTTTTTTAAAAACTTATGAATTAAGGAATATTCTAAGGAATAATAAAACTGAGATATCAGAAAAAATAAAAAAGAAATCTTTGGAAAAATGGGGTGTTGATTGTTATAGTAAAACAGATGAATTTAAGAAAATAATAAAAAACAAGTGGGATAGTGGTATATATTCAAATATTAAATCTAAATCTATTGAAACAAACAATATTTTATATGGTGTTGATTGGTATACACAAAAAGATGACTTTAGAAAATATTTAAAATCTGATGAATTTAAAAATAAGATAAGATACTCATTGATGGATAAATCAATTTCTTACTATAAGAATATAGGTTATGATTTAATAGACATAGAAAATGGGTTTGTTAAGTTAAAAGGTGAATGTAATCATATATTTGATATAGAAATATATGGTCAATCAGGTCAAGAATTAAATTTAATATCTTGGTTATTATCACTTGATTTAGAAATACATTGTAAAAGAAGAGATATAATATCACCATTGGAATTGGATGTTTATATACCATCAAAAAAAGTAGCTATTGAATTTAATGGATTATATTGGCATTCTGAAAAATATAAGGATAAAAAATACCACTTAGATAAGTCATTAAAATGTAGCGAACAAGGGATAGATTTAATACATGTTTGGGAAGATGATTGGATGAATAGAAGAAATATTATTAAATCAATAATATTATCAAGATTAGGACTTATTGAAAATAAGATATATGGTAGAAAATGTCAAATTAAAATAGTAGATAATAGGGAATTGGTTAATAATTTTTTCAATGATAATCATATTCAGGGTAAAACAAAGTACAAAACTGCAATTGGGTTATATTATAATAATGAAATGGTTTCTTGTATGTTATTTAACAAACCAAAGAAAAGTTTGGAATTGGTTAGATTCGCTAATAAAAAAGACTATTCAGTTATTGGTGCTGCATCAAAGTTATTTAAATATTATGTTAATAATAATAATGATTTTGAAGAAATTGTTTCTTTTGCTGATAGGTCAATATTCAATGGTAATTTATATAAAACATTGGGATTTGAATTTGTTTGGAAAACCGATGTTAATTATTGGTGGGTAGTTAATTATGTTAGAAGGCATAGGTTTAATTATAGCAAATCAAAGTTGATTAAAAATGGTGGTGATCCTAATAAAACAGAAGTTCAGATTATGTTGGAATTGGGACATTTTAGGGTATGGGGTTGTGGATTAGATAAGTGGGTTTGGAAAAAAAATGGTTTTGTAATTTAATATATAAATAAAAACTAAAAACTATGTCTAAACCGTATATTAAAATTAATTCGGCTTCTCATTCAGGTGGTGTTTTGGGTATTGATTATACATTCCTTAAATTGAGGGGTAATATGAGTGGTGGTGGTGATATCACTATTCTTGGATTATCTGATTCAATTTCATTCTATCAGCCCGATAGTTACACTTATAATGAAGTAGCTACTTTTTCAGTGACTGTTGCCCCAGGTGCAGGTGCTGCTTATTCTGATCCAAGTGCAATTACTTGGACGTTTGCTGGTGTTCCTAATGGAATAGGTACAACTGCTACAAATGCTATTTATACTTTAGCAGGTGTTGAATTATCAAATTATACAGCATCAACTGCAACTTTATCTGTATTTTTGACAGAATTGGTTAGCTCATTTGTATTTGGTGGCACTGCTACTGGATTTTCAGCATTAGCTGGTTCTAATACTGTTACATTTAATGTTCCTGCTAATAGTGGAAATATTTATAATGAAATAGGTATTGTTTTAAATTTGACACAAGGCTCTGCATCAATTGTTGGAACAGCATCAAGTGGATTAGAAACTGCTGCTACATTCTCTGGAGGTTCAACAACTATTAATTTAGTTATGTCAACTACTGTTGGTGGTTATATGGAAGGTGTTTCAAGCACATCTTTTACTGCATCTGTTCTTTAGAAATAAAATTAAATTTAAAAAGCCAATTCAAATTTGAATTGGCTTTTTTTTAATTTGATAATTCACCTTTTATAGCTGGGCCAGATTTATACCCAAGTAATTTTATATCATCATATTCAATATCAAAAATAGATTTTTTACTAATTTGTATAGTTGGTAGTTTAAATGTAGGTAAATTAATTTGAAGCTTTGCTTGTTCTATGTGATTTAGATATATATGCACATCACCACCTGTAAATATCAATTCATCAGGTATCATATTAACTTCTTGTGCTAAAAGATGTAAAAGTAAACTATATGATGTGATATTAAATCCTAAACCTAAAAACGTATCCACTGATCTTTGATTCCATTTCAAACTAATTTTTCTTTTTGGAAAATTCAATTTATCTAATTTTTCCCATGTCATATCATCACCATATGAAATATTCTTACTTAAACTTTCACACCATTCTTTTATTCTTTCTTCTTCTGTCATTTCATAAGTGTAACATTGGAAAAAGTTATGGCACGGCCTCAATGCCATGTTTTTCAAATCAGCCACATTCCATGCTGAAACAATTAATCCTCTATCATCTGGATTTATTTTAAGGTCATTGATTAGATTTTGAATCTGATCAATTGGTTTTCTTCTTAAGATATCGGATTCTTCTAATATTAGTGTCTTTGAAGAAAAGTGTTGTCCTATTTCTTCGTAGTTTTTCCAATTGCGCCATTGTTGCCCATACACGGGACCGAGTTCACCCCATTTTTCAGCAAATTCATTATCTGTTTTAATTTTTTCTATGAATTCTTCTTTAGATAATCTTTCAAGAATCGGATATCCACTTTGTTTGTCTGTTTTATTAATCCAAACCATACATTTCTTCATAGGATCTGAATCTGAACCAATTATATGTTGTTTTGGTGTATTTTTTAGGTATGCTTGGTAAGCATCACCATCCCAAATATGAACACCATTATCAACTAAATATTTTATATTTGTTTCGCCCTTTAAAAACCAAATTAATTCATGAACTACACCTTTGAAAAATATTTTTTTTGAAGTTAGTATTGGGAATCCTTCTTTCATATTAAATCTCATAGTATAATCAAAAACTGAAATTGTTCCAGTTCCAGTTCTATCCTTTTTTATTCTACCATTTGTTAGAATATGTTTTAGTAATTCTTTATATTGTTTGTCTACTGAATTATCCATAAATTAAAAAACTTTTATTATTTTATGATAAAAATAATAAAAGTTTTTTAATTTAATAATTATATGTTGACTTTACTTGTGTATATTTGTTGATTGCCCCTATTTTAGGGTTAGATGTTGCAATATGATTGTTTATTTTATTTATATCACCATCTTTATAGTTTTCCATAATACTATCACTTCTTTGATTTAGTGTTGTGTCAATTGCTTCTGGATTGTGATATAGATGATATCCGGTATAATCCATTTGTTTATAATTTAAAATATTTGATATTTTCATATCTTGGAATTTATTTTCATAACCAAATCCAATGAAATCTTCGTTCCAACCTGCGATTCTAAATAAGGCATCCTTTTTGAATATCGTTAAACCATTTGTCATAAATGGTTTTGTTGCTATTCTTTTAAGATTTAAGATTGAATTTATATCTGCTGTACTTTCTTGTTGTGTTAGGTTTATTATATTAGAAGTCGGTATAACACAATCATAATTTTCCAATTCTTTCAATGATTCTATTAGTTCATTTGGATTCATTATAAAATCTGCATCAGCACATATTATTGTTGGCGAAGAAGCTCTTTTTATGGCTACATTAAAAGCCCAAGATTTATTAAATGGTAAATCACTTTCTATGAATATATGAGTAGCTTTTAGATTAAGATTAGATATTTTTGAATATTTATCCTGCTCAACTATAATAATTTCAATGCCTTGAAATCCTGCTAATAAATCAATTACTCTTCTTAATGGTAATATTCTATCACTTCTGAATCTAAATGGTATTATATAGGTAAATTTTGGTATATATGTATTGTTCATATTTTTTTATTTTTATATAAAAATAATTAAAAATGTTTTGAAATATGGAATATTATTTATATATTTGTGCTTATGGATAAAATAGAAGAATATAATAAGGCAGAAGAACAGATAAAATCATTAGAAGAAAAACAAAATAGTATTTTAAAGCTATTTAAATATTCTATGATTTTTGAGTCTTGGTTGATGTACCGAGATGAAATTGATTTTTTTATAGGTGCTGGGTTTTTCAAAGGACATATGGATAAGTCAGATAGGCATTTAGTTTTGAATTATGAATATGGTGATGGTGATAAACTATATACAGATAATTTATTTGATGCTGTTATGTTTATAAAGGATCAGAAAATTAGTGTAAGATATATATATGTTAATAACAGAACAATTAAAACTGATAAATCAAGGGCTATTTTTTCCTTTATAAGGAAGAATTATGATATTTTGATTAACCATCCATATAAAGAAAAGATAGAAGAATTGTTGATAAGTGGTGATGTTAGGCTTGTAAAGGAATTAATGAAAAGTATCACCAATTGGTGATACTTTTTATTTTAGCTATATAGAATTCCTGGATTTTTATATCCTTTTTGTTCTACTATTTCCAATAATTGGTTTGGGCTTAGATTGGATTTATCCCAACCTTTTTTACTTGAATAATTATCAATAAATTTTTCTCTTAGTAAATTAAGATCATTTTTATTGATGTTGTTGGTGCTTGTTAGTAAATCACCTTCAATTTTAGGTTTTTCCATAATTTTTTTCTTTTATATATTATATATGTGTGTCTTTTATTTATAATTGATAATATAACTTAATACTTTTTATTACTGTTTCTGCTAAGTCATCAAAGTTAGAATCACATAGAAAATAAATTGGGTCTGGTTCATCTTTATCAAGAATCAAAATGATAACCGCATAATAATGGTCTTCAAGTGGTAATATTTCAATCTTATCTATTATTACTAATGGTTTTTGTGAATAAGAATATGAATTTTGTATATTATACATGTTTTTATAATAATAATTTGGTTCTATTTTAACTTCTTTATTAAGGACAAAAGCATTGTATATTTCTTCTAATTTTTCTTCAATATCATATTTACTTATAAAGTTTTTTTCTAAATATGTATTACTACCATTTGCTCTTACTTTATATAAATGTTCATCAAATTCTTCCCAAGTTAATTCTCTACAACTTTCTTCATTGTTGTTTTCAAAAAACTTTTTTACTTTAAAATTTTTATTTGTCATATATTCTTTTTATATTTGCAATTATATATTAAAAACTAAAAATAGAAAATCTTATGGTTATCAAATTAAAAGGAAAAATAGAATTTTCGCCAGAAGATGTTACTAAAAAACATAAAACACAATCTTCTTGGAAAAGAGTTGCAATGATTAGAACAGATTGTGACTTGGATAAATATTATGCTTGGTTTATAAAAAAACGCTTTAATCTTGAATTGAATAAGAATCTTAGAGGTGCGCATATAACTTTTATATCTGATAGATTAGATGAGAAGATATTTGATGATGCTTCAAATATTTTTAATGGTAAAGATATTGATTTTTTTATTGATATAGAACCAAGAACTGATGGTTTACACTGGTGGTTAAGGGCTTATAGTAATGAAGCTGAGAATATAAGGGAAGTTATGGGTTTATCAAGAGAACCATATTTTGATTTTCACTTAACAATTGGTCACGCAAATGAAAAAAATATTGACCATTCTAAATATATTTTGGAAGTTTGTAAGAAATTTGAAATAATTTCATCAGAAAAAAGAAAACCTTTAGATCAACACATAATTTATGAATAAAAAACCCTGAATTTATTTTCAGGGTTTTTTTATAAAATCATATTTACAATATAATATTTTAAGCATTCTTTAAGTCCTTCAATTTGATCGCATTTATAAAAGTCTGAAAATCTGTCTTTATAACAGAAATCAATAAAATACCAATAGTCTGTATTTTTTGTTATTGCAATAAAATAGCTAACATCATCTCTTACATCTATTAATATTTCTTTATTATCTATTTCTATTTTAAAGCAATCAAAATATAATTTAAAAATATCATTAATTTCTTTTAAATCGACTTTATTTAAATCCTCTCTGTTTTTATCAACGTGGTTAACTATATCAATATCCATTTTATTATTATAAACCATATAATAATCTATATAAATATCATTTGAACCATATAAATATTCAATATATTCTGTATAATTTATTTTATTATAGGATTCAGATTTATTCTCAAATAATCTGTAATTTTTTAAATGTTTCATATAGTATATATAAAAAATGTAAATAAAAAAATTCCCCTTAAAAGGGGAATTTTTTATTTACATTCAATTCTTAATTTATCATATTTCATAAGAAGTTTAAACATTTTGTCATATTGTGTATCAAGATTGTTTACGGGTAGTTCATTCCATTTATTGTTATTAAAATATTCTATTATCATTCCATTTTTTAATTCTTCTTTCTTTCTTGGGAAGAAGAATTTCTTATTTTCCAAGAAAGAAAATGAAACCCCATTATATAAATATGTTCTGTTTTTATGCTCTGAATTATAAACTAATAAATTTAGTGATTTTTCATTACCATCCTTAGTTATTTTAGTGGCTTCTTTATCACCTTGATATTTCACAATTACTGAATCCTGATCAAATTTATCAATTAGATAAATTGCATCAAATCTCAATGAATTATTATCATATGATGAGATTGCTATAAACGATTTTTCGTATTTGTTATTGTAAAACCCTGTTACATTAATAATTGTGTAATCTTTAGAATAAAGAATACTGCAAACTCTTTCACAGTTTATTTTATTTTCTAAATCACTATTATCTGATTTTTCAGGTGAAATTATCATATATGATATATTTGGATCTTGTAAGTTGAACATATCCTATATATTAATATTATAAAATTTGAAATTCCTTTTTTAGATTATTGTTGAATATTTTTTCAACAATTTCTTTATGTTCTTGACTACATATTATACTATCGTGTATAGTTATTAAACGAACATCTGGTGCAACATACATTATTTCTTTTATTATTTTATTGAAGATTAAATTGGATTCTAAATTTTGTAATTCGTGTGCTAATACTTTATAATCATTATGTATTTTTTTAAAAGTCTTTATAAGATTGTAAATAGTAGGAAATAATCTGAAAAACATTGTGTCTGCTTTACTTTTAAAATTCTTTCCAAAAAATACTTTATATATAGCATCCTTTACTAATTTTCTATCTGTATAATCTGAATTATCAATTATATACTGGTAAAACAATCCATTGTATGTTAAATATTTATATAATTCAAATTCATTTTTATCAACTAATATTCTACCATTTTGGATTAATTTACAAAGAAATAAAGGTTGGCTATTTTTTATATCAAATTCAATTGTATCAAATCCATCAATTGAAAGGCAGTTTTTTCTTATAAATGATTTTAATATTGTGTAGTTTGTATGCATTCTACCATAACTATCAAAATGGTAGAATATTTGTTTATCATTTATACATTCAACACTATATTTGTTTTTATTATAAATATCAAAGTCTTGCTGGATTGCATCTAAGAAGAATATAGCTTTTTCAAAATGTATTTTTATATGGAATAAATCATCAACTAATTTCTTCTTAACATCTTGTGGTATTTTATTTGACTCTATATTTTCTTTTTCAATTAGTATAATAGCAGATCTATATTTCTTCAATAATACTTTATCACTATTTTTATATCTTATAATATCACCTTTTATAATTGATTCGGGTAGTTTATAAATTTTTGTATGTTTACCTTTTAGATAATTTCTAAATAATATTATATGATTATTTTCTATTAAATAATCCATATAATAATTATAATCGTGTCCATATTTTTCTTTTAATATTAAAGAAGAAAGGTTGAACATATTATCTTTTTTAAAGTAATATTTTAATATTAGATTATGTATTATATCTATAAGATATGATACTTTTATTTTCTTACCTTTGTAATTTAGTGTTTTTAATGTTGATATATTTTCTAATTGAACTGGTAGGAATTGTATGCTATATTTTTTATCAGCTACATTTTTTGTTAGTTTACTTGCTTTTGGTTTATATTCTTTAATATCTATCATAACAATTATAAATTTTTATATAGATATGTTTTTAATATTAAGTAAAAAAACAGATGATATTTTGTATCATCTGTTTTTTATTTAAGGTCGCCATTCTAATGATTTATTACTCAATTCTTTTGCTTTTTGCATATCACTATTATGTTCTAATAACTTTTCTATTATGTTATCTACTAAATCTTTATTATCTTTATATCTATCATAATCAACTGATGTTGTTTCTTTCCAACCTTTGTTATTAGTTAATGTAATTCTTATTTGTAGTCTTTCCTGTTTTTCCATTTTATAATTTATTTTTTATTATACATATTTTTTGTGTCTATAATACCTTTATCTTTTTTCTTTTTATCGTCACCTTTTCCATTTTCTAATTCAGTATAAACATCTGGATAAACTTGACCTTCTGCATCTGTATTGAATTTTATATCAAAAAAATCACCAAAATCCAAAAGACCACTTCTTGTTAACTCTAATTCGCTTTTTTTCTTTAATGACATATCAATTTTACTTTGAATAGCATCAACGAAATTATTGAATATAATTATAGTACTATCTGTGAATATACCAATTGGTTTCTTTCTTTTTTTATTAAAAGAACCTAATATAGCTTTGAATATATATTCAAACTTTTTATTCTGTTCAATATATTCTTTTGTTAAATTGTTTGGTATTAGCTCAACATTTATTCTAAATTTATCTTTATCAAAAAATTCAGGAACACTAAATTCAAAATTTAATAAATCGTCTTTTACTTCTGCTAAATACATATTAAATAATTTACATATTATATTAATATACATTTCATCTCTTTTATTGCCTTTTGCTTTTAATTCGTTTATATTTATTATTTGACAGAAATTTAAAAAATTAACCAATATTAAAGAATATATTTCAACGAAATCAGTTGAATTCATATCAGATATTCTTCTATATAAAGGATTTAATATTTCAAATGATATATCTTGTCCAACAACTCTTATAATCATTTTTTCAGTATTTTTCTGAAAATCTTCATCCATTAAAAACGAATTTTTAGTTTGTGGACTTAATAGTTTATAAAAGAAGTAAGAAAAGGATTTTTCACCAAAAACAAATTCTAAATCCTTTTCAGATGTATTTAAAAAGTATTTTATAGCTTCTTTTGATTTTTCATTTAATTTACCATTAAATATAACAGGAACTGAATCAACACCTATTAATCTAGCGTATTCTTCAAGTTCTTCTATATTATACTCAAATTTGCCATTCTTTGCTATGCAGGTAAGCACCAAATTATTTTTTGGTATTCTGTTATATTCTATATTCGCTGGTTGATTATCGGGGAAATATTCAAATCCAAACCACCATTTTTTATTTAAAAGACTTTTTATTCTATCATCTAAAGAATTTAAATAATCAATCGCTATATTATAATAGTTTTGCATAGCCAAATCAATAAGATTTATATCTTCATATGATAATGACTTTGGTTTAATTGAAAATGATTCACCATTCCAATTGACATATATTTTACTACCTTGTATGTCTTCATATACAGTTATTTCGCTATTAAATATATCTAATAGTTTTTCATCTGATATTTCATCTAATCTTATTAATTTTGCCATATTTTATTATATTATAAAATTACTTTTTGTTTTTAATATTATTTATTTAATATATATAAATAAATAGATTTACAAATTTAAATAAATGGCTAAAGCAATAAAATTATCTGATGATTTATGGCAATTATTAGATAGATTAAATGGGTGTGAACGGATAATTTGGGATATTCAGTTATTGGATTCTAATTATAATATCAATAATAAACTGGATATTGATGTGCTAGATATGTCTGATAAAAGTTCTTATTTTGATGTTGTTGTCAATAAAAAAACTCATAGAATAAAGATAGTTAATTTTTTAGAAACTTATTATGGTAAGAAATATTCTGCTTTTGAAATTGAAGAATTTATATCTGAATATAATAAGATTATTGGTGGTGTTCAACCTAAAAATACAACACCAATAAAACCAAGACCATTTAAATACGAACCATTAAATATAAGAGATACATTCATATCTTTGGTTACTGAAACATATCCAATGGGTTATGAAGATGAAGTTGTTCCACTTTTGAAAAAAGGTTTGAAAAAAGATAAATTTGGTAACTATTATTATATAATTGGTAATAGCACAACAGCTTTTACAAGTCATCTTGATACTGTTTCAAGGAAAAAGGAAAATATAAATCTACAATCATATACTAAAGATGGTCAAGAATTTATTGTAAGTGATGAAACAACAATATTAGGTGCTGATGATAAAGCAGGTGTTTGTATATTATTATATATGATTGAACATAACATACCAGGTGTATATTGGTTTTTCTATGGTGAAGAAAGGGGTGGACAAGGTTCGGCAAGGGTTGCTGATAATTTAAATAAATATCCATTTATGAAAAATGTTAATAAGATAATATCTTTTGATAGAAGAAATTACTTTTCTGTAATAACATCACAAATGGGAACAGAATGTTGTTCTAAAGAATTTGCAGTTTCTTTATGTAGCGAATTAAATAATAATGGGCTTAATATGAGTTTAGACCCAACTGGTGTTTTTACGGACTCTGCTAATTTTATAGAATTGATACCAGAATGCACTAATGTTTCTGTTGGATATTTTAATGAACATACACATAATGAAATACAAAATATAACTTTCTTAGAAAAATTAGCCAAATCTTGTGTTAAAGTAAATTGGGAAAAACTGGTTGTTAAGAGAAGAGTTGGATTTAGTAATAATATTTTATTAAAATATGATCCATTAATAAAAGGTATGAAAAAATTAGTATTTAATAATACTGAAAAAATAATGGAAGAAAAAGGAAAATTAGTAATAATATTAGGGATTGATAATCCAGATCCAAATAATTTATATGATGATTTAGTGTCATTACGTTCATTATTTGTATTACACAAATTGGATCCAGATATAACTTTTGATAATTATATCATAAAAATAGAATTAAATTAATATGGCATTGAAGAAATTTATAGATATTCTAAAAGAAAATTTAGATGATAATAATACTTTTGAAGAAATAGCTTATATTTTGAGAAAAATGTCTAAAACTTCTGGTCTAGTATCTAATATATATACAAATAATGATAGTTTAACCGCAGAATTTACATTAGTTGATACTAAAAAGATATCTGATTTGCTTAAAATAATGGGTTTTGTAAAAAAGATAAAATCCGATATATTAATACAATATGTTTCTGAAATAGATTTATGTATGGATAAGGATAATAAACCCTCTCTCATCGTGAACTTTTATTATGATACTGATGTTGATGGTGAATATAACGAAGAAGATATTCCATATTAAAAAAATAATTTTAAACTTATTTGGATATTTAAAATATAATATATATCTTTGTAGTGTTGTAAATATCCAACCAACAAAAAAAGATTTTTAAAAATAGTTTTAAACTTATTTGGATATTTAAAATATAATATATATCTTTACATCAACAAACGCACAACACAAGGGGGTGACATGGTATTGATTCGTAGGATAGGGTTAATTATGCAAGCATCGGATGATATCTAAACCGATTTAAAAATGGTATTAAACCGCTTTAAATGGCAACAAAAATGAAGTAGCAAGCAAAGAAGATGTAGTATTTGCATTGCGTAACAACATCCTTAAAGGTAGCGAAGTAGCAACAGCTTAAGAGACTCCAAACAGATTGAACCCTGTGATAGTTCCGATGAAGTTTTCTTTTGTAAATCGTTAAAAAGAAATTGAATAATTTTGTAAGTTTAGAAAAACTTACTAAGCTTGTAAATGAATAGTTAGTTTTAACTAAGGAAGACTCGGCTTCGAAGCCGACACCTCCACCAAATTAATCCAACAGTTTTAAACTGTTGGATTTTTTATTTAAACATTTTTTTCTTTTTTTCATATAAAAAGAAAAAAATGACACAAAGTAATATAGAAATTTATAAAAAATGGGGAAGTTCTGAACATTTAGAAAATATAGAAAAAATATGTAAAAATCAATTAGCATATGATAGTTCAACCAGTAGTGTTAGTGAATTTGATGGTGATTTATTTTTCCCAATTGCAAAAAGAGTTTTTGCCCAAACAATTGGGCAAGATTTAGTAACTGTCCAACCACTAAGTGGTGGTAATACAGAAGAAGAATTAGAAAAAATTAAAAATGAAATAAAATCAGAAAATAGAAATTCAAAAATAGAATCTTTATTAGAAGATAAAGAATATAAAGAAAAGAAAATTGAAGAACATCCTGATTATAAAAAAGGACCACAACCACTATTATATTATTTAGATTATAAATACAAAAACGATGAAGATAATTAAAACTAGAGTTGCTCCATCACCTACTGGTCAATTCCATTTGGGAACTCTTAGAACTGCCCTTTTGAACTTTTTAATGGTAAAGTCAAATGGGGGTCAATTTATTTTACGTATTGATGATACTGATCAAGAAAGGAATAACCCTATATGGATTGATTATATCTATAATCAAATGAATAAATTTGGTCTTAGTTATGACTATACATTTAAACAATCTGAAAGATTAGATCGTTATAAACAAATTGCTGAAAAAATAGGGACAAAAACTGAAAATGGGTATATTTTAAAAATGGATAATTATGATATGGTTATACTTAGAAATAATGGTTATTCAACTTATAATTTTTGTTCAATTTTGGATGATTATGATTATGATATCACACATATTATCAGGGGTGTTGATCATATATCTAATCTTGATAAACAAAAGATTATTTGGGATGAAATTTGTAAAGTTGATGGTGTAAAAACATTTCCTGATGTAATACACGCTGGTCTTGTTTCAATGAATTGCGCAATTATTTGATGAAAAAAATAAAAAACTATCAAAGCGAAGTGGTAATGGAACAACCGAAGATTATAAGGATTTTAATGAAAATGCAATTCTAAATTGGTTGTTTAAATATGGTTGGACACATCCAGAT
>Ga0208133_1000625_pt1 | contig 13499 bp, 21 predicted proteins | sample ColrivemetaGS535_FD_187595 | JGI IMG/M metagenome (GOLD analysis project Ga0208133, IMG submission 187595) | Estuarine microbial communities from the Columbia River estuary, USA - metaG S.535 (SPAdes) (version 2) | ecosystem: Environmental > Aquatic > Marine > Intertidal zone > Estuary | place... | reverse complement strand
GTAATATTACACTTGACTTAGAGTGCCTTCTGAAGTTAAAATACAGTGACAGATTAAAAAACTCTAACGCAGGAATAAGACATGGACAAAATTAAAGTAAGTGAAATCTTTTATAGCGCACAAGGTGAAGGTCGCTTTATCGGCGTGCCTAGTGTATTCTTTCGTACATTCGGCTGTAACTTTAAATGTGGTGGCTTTGGTCTGCCTACAGGTCAAAAGACTACAGAACCAGATGACATAGGTGCAAAAGTCCATCTGTATAAAACATTTATGGATTTGCCGTTAGCACAAACAGGCTGTGATAGTTACGCAAGCTGGCATCCTGCATTTAAACATCTAAGTCCATACTATAGCATAGATGACGCTATTGATGAGATGTTAAAGCTAACTCCTAATCATGCTTGGAAGCAAGACAATGGTAATGACGTACACTTAGTTATTACAGGTGGCGAGCCATTGCTAGGATGGCAACAACTATATCCGGATTTGCTAAGTGAAAACAAGATGCGCGATCTCGAAAACTTAACTTTTGAGACAAACGGCACTCAGCACTTGCATGAAGACTTTAAACGCTTCTTAACAAACGACTATCACTTGCGTAAAGATCAAATTACATTTAGTGTAAGTCCCAAGCTAAGTGCCAGTGGTGAGTCTTGGAAAGATGCAGTCTGCCCTGAAGTAGTTGTAGAATATCAAACTCGTGGTTTTACTTACTTGAAGTTTGTGGTTGATAAGTTAGAAGACTTTAAAGAAGTAGATGCCGCTACAGCAGAATACAGAGAAGCTGGTTTTAAAGGTCCAGTATTTGTTATGCCAGTGGGTGGCACAGATGCGGCTTATTTTGCCAACAGTAAACACATTGCAGATATTGCACTAGAACGAGGCTATCGTTATAGTCCAAGACTGCACGTAGACATTTGGAGTAATGGGTGGGGCAAGTAATGTTCGGAACAGGATATACCGGTGGAGATCCAATGAAAGCACAAACACCTGCTAGAGGTATTATGTTAGATGCTAACTTCGGAGACAGTCAAGTATATACCATAGACTGTGATTGTCACGACGGAGATCATCAAGTCCACATGTGGATTGAAATCAACAGTGACGAAGATTCTAAAGATGTCGAAATGACTTTTTATGTTAACACTACTACGCCATTCTGGAAACCAGGATTTAGTAGAGTTAAAGCCGCATGGGATATATTGTTTAAAGGTTATAGAGAAGATCAACACTCATTGATCCTAAACAAACAAGCGGCATTGAATGTTGCAGGTACTATTAATCGAGTAGTAAAAGAATTAGAGGAAAAGAAAAATGGAAGTTCAACCTAAAGATACAAGTAAAGGACATTTTTATGTCAGCCTTGTTAAAAGTGGATTAAGAATCTTAGCGGGTATTTGGTTAATCAACGGAAACTTGCTTGTAGCAGGATCGTTATTAATCTTAGCAGAAATACTAGGCATTGTCGAGGAACTTGTATGAAAGAGTTTCTAAAAGGTTTATTCAATAAAAAAGAAGAAGCCACAGGCAAAGAAGGTAAAGAACCCTGGGTTAATGTTGTTAACACAAACTTTGACGGAGAAAATCCTAACCAAGGCTTTATGGAATTGGAATGGAATAAACCATTCATTGAATTTCTACGTAAGCATGGTTATGAAGGTGCCACTGATGAAGAAGTGGTAGATAAATGGTTCACTGACTTATGCAAGAACATTGGTGGTCAAATGGATGAAGAAGCCAAATTTGTTGCTGATGCCGACAAGTTACCAAAAAAGCGTAAGAAGACTTGACTTTAATTGATAATCGTGTATAATAGCGTATGTCAGCAAAATTAAATTGGAACTTTGAAGTTAAATGGGTAAGTGATACTCATATATTATTAATCCTAACAAGAACCGATGACGACAACATTAAAAATGAAATGCTGATGACGGTTAAAGAGTATGCTGAATTTATGAGCTTACTACAAGAGTTCAACATGCACTTTAAAGAAAAAATTGACCAACAACTTATACAAGATTATTTAAATGGGTAAACAATACATCCTAGTAGATGCCGCTAACATGTTCTTCCGTGCTAGACATGTTGTCCGCGGAGATGATGCTGAAACTAAAGTTGGCATGGCTTACCATATTATGTTTAACAGCATTAACAAAGTATGGCGTGACTTCAAAGGCAGTCACGTTGTAGTCTGCCTCGAAGGTCGAAGCTGGCGCAAGGATGCTGATAAAAACTATAAAGCTAATCGTACTGCGGCTCGCATGGCATTGAGTCCAAAAGAAGCAGAAGAAGATAAAATCTTTTGGCAGGCGTTTGATGAGTTCAAAGACTATCTTACGTCTAAATCTAACTGTACTGTTCTACAGCATGAACGCTGTGAAGCGGATGATTTTATTGCTCGCTTTATTCAAAATCATCCAGAAGATGAACATGTGATTGTCAGCAGTGACAGCGACTTTTACCAATTACTTTCTTCAAACGTTCGTCAGTTCAACGGCATTAGTAAACAACTAATTACCGTTGAAGGTTTCTTTGATGAAAAAGGTCGTCGCATTAAAGATAAGAAAACTAAAGAAGAACTTGCGCCACCAGATCCAGAATGGTTGTTGTTCGAGAAATGTATGCGTGGCGACAGCAGTGATAATGTCTTTAGTGCTTATCCAGGTGTACGTGAAAAAGGCACTAAGAATAAAGTTGGTTTGAGAGAAGCTTTTGCTGATAGACAAGACAAGGGCTTAAATTGGAATATGATGATGTTACAACGTTGGGTCGACCATAATGGCGAAGAACACAGAGTTCGTGATAGATATTTGCACAATAAGATGCTAATTGACTTGACAGAACAGCCAGAAGATATTAAAATAGCATTAGATACAACTATTAACGATTCCGTTAATAAACAAAGAGTACAGTCAGTGGGCTTACACTTTGTCAAGTTTTGTAGTAAATGGAACCTTGTCACTATCGCAGATAAAATGACAGACCATGGAGAGTACCTCGGAGCAACATATAAATGATTTTAGCAAAAAGTGTAATTAAAGATAAGTTTTGGATTCTTGAAGAAAATGCCAAGCGGGTTGGTATGATGAACTTCAAAGACAACAACTATACAATTAATCTTAAACGTAAAGACTTAATAGCACAAAGTCAAGATGAACTTAAAACTATGGGCATCGAGTTTGTTGTTCGTGATCTAACTCACGGAGGTCATCTTGAAGTTATGGGTTATCCCACTGACCAAGAAGAAGTGTTTAATGTAAAAGAGATCGATGGTTTCCCTACATTTACTAAAAAAGCCCTAAGTAAAAGCACACACGTTGCTGGTTGGTATGGTTTACGGTTTAAAAACGGCTGGTGTACTAGTTTATGTCCGAGACTGTCTACTGTTAAGACTAATACATTCGTTGGACCATTTAAAACTAAAATGGACTTAAAAGTTGTACTAGGACAGAAAAAAGACGCCATTTTAGACGAAGACGATAGTTAAATTAGTATATAATGCTGTTTCTGATAAATAATAGTAGGAGAACAGCAGATGGCAAGACCAAAACCTACTATATTATTAACGCACGTCGATCCGAGTACTTATAAGAGCGAAGAAGTATTAGAAGCAGAAGCCATCTATGCAGTATTCTATCAAGGTAATCCTTTTAATCTACGTACATTCTTAAACAGCTTACAAGACTATCCTGGACCTAAATATAAAAAAGTTAGTTTTAGCAATTCGGGTCATGCTTTTAATCTTATGGAAAAAATGAACAAATTGTTTAAGTGTTCAGACTTTACAGTAGTAGAACTAAAAGAAGGGTCACTAGTCAATGAGTCAGACCTTATCAAAAAAACAGATAAGTGAATCGATATTTAAACAGTTAAAAGTCTCTGTAGGACAAGACTTAGAGTTTTTTCAAATATTCAAAAATACCAAAGGTACTAGATTTACCAGTACTGGCTTTGAGTTAGCCAAGAAGCTTTGGAAAGTGTATCCAGTAAAATTCAAACAAGAATATAGAGTACTGAACAAAACTTTGTTACTACTAGATGAACGCATGGATTGGCCTTACTACCTAAGCAAACGTCAACTAGTTTTGTTCAGTGAGATGGATGCGTTTGAGTTTACATTATATTCAGGTGATATAAATTTATGGGCCAACAAATGGTAAATTATATAATTTGAGCTTCGACGGTAGTTACGTGGTTATTAGCAACATTGTATGCATCGCGAACAGTTTGAAAAATAGTCATTCCATTTGTTGTAGCTCGAGTGTCAATTTCAGCAAATAGTTCATCTTTACCAACGGATGATGTAAAGCTATATGCAGACGTCAGTGTTAAACCATCAACTGATGTCGTTCTAACAAATGAAAGAAGTGCATTTGGCTGGTCTTCACTAGAAGGACGAGAAGCTCTTGCAAGATTCATTTGTTCTTCATATACTTGCCCTTCAGCTGTATTGATATAAAATGGTGCATCTGTAGTTGGTCTTACAGTAGTGATTGTAAATTTGAACACGATTATCTCCTAGAATTCGTTTACTTTATTTATCTTTAAATTTATTTTTTAGCGTTTTCGATTGCTTTTTCATATCGAATTGTTAATAACTCGAATTTTAACAGACTCTTAAAATAGTACTCATCTTGTGATGTTTTATTAAACTGTGGCGGAATTAATCCGCTTAATTTCATAAAAGCATCTGCACCCATTCTTTCTGCGGCTAGAGTTAGTACAGCACGAATTTTAGTACGTTTTTCGTCGTCCATGTATTTATTAGCAATTAATATATTAAATACAAACGGGGAATTAATTCCCTGTTCTTTTAGCGTTTTTACTCCTGGTATGGCAGTCATCCTATTAGGACAACTTACAGCCAATACCTGCAGATTATCATTCCTAGACTTAAAAGAAGCAAAACCTTCTATCTTGTCAATGGCCATATTAACTCCATTATTTCCAACCAGGTTAATCAATGCATCTGTGTTTGATTTAAAGATAACATAGCGTGTGTTAAATTTGTATTTTTCACCTAGCATGATGCCAGTTAAATGTGTGGCATTTCCAAAACCTACTCCACCTACTACTAGTTCATCAATACCTGCTAGACTGTTGATGCCGGTTGACGTGGCACCTACATTAGTGAACACAGCCCAACAAGCATCTCCCAAGGACCATACCGGAACATAGTTATTCTTATCTATAAGTTTACTGCGATAGTTTTCAACATAAGCAGGTGCGATCAATGCCAAACTATTACGGGGATCTTGATCCATGGCTTTAACAGATATAGATTGGTTGCCACCAGGTTTAAATTCTAGCACAAATTTAAAGCTAGACTGCATCTTGTTTGCTTCATCTATGACTGCCAACATTGCTGGTGTACTACTGGCGCTGGCAGCATAAGGAAAAAAGATTGTTATTTTTTCTACGGCATGCACAGTTGCGCTCAATAGCAAGATTATTACTAATAAGATTTTTTTAAAATTCTTCATTGACCTATGTTTAATTTATTATTAGTTATAAAATATTCAAGTAATCTATTGCTTTTTAATACCGCATTAGTTGACCATACTTCAGAAGTTGCCACCGGAAGCAATCCTAAATTAAATACAGATTCTCTAAATGATTTGTTTGCAAAAACTTTATTTAAATCATCGACAATTTTTTTCTTATTGGCGCTGGGCATCGCTTTTGCAACAACTAAACAAATATAGCTTTGGTATGGATACGATTCTTTAAATTGTGTGTCCCATGTTGGGATTCCTTTAATTCTAATATCATGACTGCTTAATAACACATTAATTCTGTTATCGCCAATGAAACCTTTTATAGCGGCCAAATTTGCAAATGAACAATCAACATTTCCTGCCAACACATCAATTACTCCCCGGTTGCCACCGGAAGCATATGGAATAATTAAATGTTTCATCTTTAATTTTGTTAGCAAGGATTCGGTAGCAATGTGTTCATTGCTACCGTAACCATTAACAGCAAAGCTCAACGGCTTGCCTTCGTATTTTGTAAAATCATCAATGTTCTTGAATCCTAAATTCTTGCCGCAAACAAGAAGATTTGGCATGATTGCCACTGTTGCTAATATTTCTAAATCGAGTTTTGGATTATATTCCAAGTCTTTAAAGATCATTGGATTAGTTACATATATCTGCGACATTGTAGCGGCAACGACACTTTCGCCTTTGAGTACTTGCTTCATTGCAATCCTGCCCTGAGCACCAGGCCGATTTTGAACAACGTAGTTATTAGGTAAATCTTTGGCAATAAATCTAGTAATAGCATCACTCGGTCCACCAGGTGCATGATGCACAGTCAGTTCTATGTTGTTTGCTATTGCTTGCGTCAGACTCAATAACAAACTTAATGTAGTAATTAATTTTTTCATTTATATCTCAGAGTTATGTTTATAAATAGAAGCAAGCAATGTCTTGCAAAAATATATTTATGGACCAAAGCCTTATAACATACCCTTACCTGTCAAAGGATAAATTTGGATTTTACCAAATTGATGATTTCAAATCGTATAGCAAAGTGGAAACTATAGAGGCCGCAAGAAAAATAAACAAACCAAATAGCGTTTATTGGAATTTTAATGATCACGAATTTTCCAATTACAATTGGAAGATAGAACCCGCCGAAAGTATCAAACAACTGTATCAACACAGGGCAAGACAAATTAGAGAACGCTATGATTATGTTGTAATTTGGTGGAGTGGCGGCGCCGACAGTTATACCATGCTCAAAGCATTTGTCGATGAAGGCTTATTTGTTGATGAACTAGCAACATTTCATAATCATACAGGTGACGGTAATTGGGACAGTTATTTGAACAGTGAAGTAAAACAAGTTGCTATTCCTCTAGCAGAAAAAATACTAGAAAACAGTCCTAACACAAAATTTCGTTTAGTTGATCATTTTGACTATCAACCAGATCTATACAACGTAGATGATAATAAGTTTGATTTCTTATATAAAGCTAATGCTGTGTTTAGTCCCAATCAATTGGCAAGACGTTACATAAGGGAAAAGGAAAAAGACTATCTTGACTTGTTTGCACAGGGTAAAAAAGTTTGTTTTGTATGGGGTATGGACAAACCACGAATTACACAAGTTAATGGCAAATATGCTATGTTATTCGTCGACATTTTAGATAATTGTGTTAACCCAGAAACTCAAAGGCTAAACCGTTCTTGGGAAAATGATGAATTCTTTTACTGGAGTCCAGACTCGTGCGATTTGTTATGTAAGCAAGGTCACATTGTAAAAAACTATCTTAGGAATGTTCCTCAACATGATATAGATGCAGGTTGGCTTACTACAAATTCTAACGTACTAGGTGGAACTAAAATCAACGGTCAAATGTATTACCTTACTAACAATGGTCTTCATAGATTAATATATCCCGACTGGGACACTAATACATACAGCAGTGGTAAACACGAGTTCTTATTAATGTGGAGTCCACGAGACGATTGGTTCCTAAAAGATGAACACAGTGAACATCGTAAAATTTATACAAACGGATTAGAAAAACTTAAAGAACTCGTGGGTCCTGAATGGACTAGCATGAAAGGCATTATGCATGGTTTAGTTAGGTCTAGAAGTAAGTTACATTTATTAGAGTAATATGGAATATTATCCAATAACAAATATAAATAATATCTCTGCTAGTCTAGCATCTATATTGTCCTACGATTTAGAATATATCAAGACACATCTTAACGCAAACCTCTCTTGGGGAAATTGTACAGGTAACTTGACTCCAAAGTTTTATCAATTTGATGAACTACATTCTTTGGCATTAATAGGAGATCTTGTATCAGCAGGATATGAAATTAGTAAAGTCACTTTATCTACTATCAATTCAAACTCTACAAAAATAATACAGAATAGTATTAATTCCAACAAAATTTATAATGCTAGTATTATTATACCATTAGATACAGAAGGCTTATCAGATTATTTGTGGTATGATCCAAGTTATGTTACTCGAGAAAATATAAAATCGTTACCAGCGTTGCATAAAGAACATGGCAATAAAATAATACAAGGATCTTGTATAATAGGAAAAGGTATCTCGATGCTAGTAAAACATCAAAATCACTGGGCGGCTATTAGCAACAAACAGAACAGAAGTTTTGATTTTGTAGAAATAACGTTGCATAATAACCCTGCCTACATTGAAATTAAAAATTATTTAGGTGCATATTCAGGTAATAATCCAGGAATGGGACCCATGTCATAACGTTTTGTAAAACGCTTTAAGCCGTCTCCATTATCCTGAACATAATTAGACAGTTTAGAATTTACATAGTCTATACCTTCTTTCCAAACATTGACTGCTTTTGAATTACTATAGCCATTACTAAACCAAAGATCAAATTCACTATACCAATCGGAGGTAGACTTATCTGCTTGCCAGTAGGAGTTATCCCATGTACTATATAACAAACTTCTTAATATTGGTTCATGTATTAAACGAGAAGCTTTAAAGTTATTGTGCTCTATAGACCAATGACGTTGCATCATCGGATTTGCACTTAGGAATTTTTTAATAATATGTCCTTGTTTAATTAACATACGCACACAAGATGGATGCCAATAAAAAAATTCAGCGGTACTATTTGTATAGTCTTTTAAATGCTCTGATACTGTTTGTTGATTGGCAGATCTGTCAATAAAGTTCATTATTAAATGACCTTGACTGCTGATCATAACTTTAGGTTTTTCTACACCAACAATCATGCAAATACTTTTTTCTTTATCAAATTTTTTGCGTACTTCTCCAAGGTATAGATAATTAAATCGTGTTGCACCGGCTGGATTTAATCCTTCTCTTTTAGTGAGAATCCAACTTGCATCTCCGGTAGTCTCCATTAATCCAAATAGATGATCACTCATGTCTACTAGTGTAATTTTTGTTTTGGAAATTTTAGGTGCTATTTCTTTTAATCTAGGCATTGTTTGCAAGTAATGTTCTGCACCAGCATTTTTTGCATCTTTATTTGCTGGATTTAGATCGACAAATTTGCCAGCTGTTTTTTCAAAATGATTAACTAATATTTCATCTATGTGCAGGCCTTGTCTAACAAAACTCATTAATATATTATGACTATCTGCGCCGCCACTATAACTCAATATAACATAGTCGTATTCATTCCTTAGTTGTCTTGCTCTACGGTCATACAATTCGTCCAATGTTTCTTCTGGTTCAATGCTCCAATCGTATGATTGAAAGATCCTGTCATTGAATATCCATTCCACTGGCTTGTTTACTTCATTGCTATAAAGCAACGCTCTTATCTTAGATGAGAATTCTTGCCCATTGCATACATAAAAGCCTAAATTTTTGTTTATCATTGACTATACCTGGTAAATAACTTTATAATTTATTTAGTAAGTAAAAATGCAATCAGGATTCGATAACGGAAAGTTTTATGTTGACTACACGTCACCTGGAAGACCCATAGGCACATTCCGACAAGAATTAGAACTAGCTGTCAAAAATATATCAGATCAAAGCGGAGATAAATTGTTATTGAGTTTAAGTTCCGGACTAGATAGCCAAATTATTCTTCATAGTCTGCATTCACAAAACTTGCCTTATAAATGTGCGTTCATGCATTTGGTAGGTTACAATGACTATGAATACGAACGTGTTAAACTACTCGAAGAGAAATACAATTTTAAAAGTATAGTAGTGGAAATTCATCCCGATGACGTTAAAGATGAGATTTTAGATCAAGTTGATCAGAGACACATTCTACCAAACAATTTTATGCATAAAAAGTTTTTAAGTATGCTACCAGGTGACTTAGATTTTTTAGCTGGTATAGAAGGGCCGGACATCATTACACATTCACGCGGTCCTGAAAAATATTTTCAAGAAGCATATTGGAATTATGAAAATACTAGATTACGAGTATTGCAAGAAGTTAAACGCCAAGGAAAGATTTTAAATCTAGATAGAAATGAATCCTGCGAAGCATTGTTAGTTAGTGTTTTAAAAGATCCTATAGTTAAAGGATATGTTAGTTCATTGGACTATATAATCGGCAATGATTTAGTCAATGAAAATGGTAACAAACCAGCTATTATCTTTAATTGGAATTATTATATAAAGCCAATTATGATGGGCAGATATTGGCAAGATGAATTAATTTATTTTCCTAAGTCTATGGGTATTGAAAAAATAGAATGGATGATGAACCATCCTTTACAAAAACAACCTTATTGGCAGGATGTTATTTACATTAATTATTGGAAATTTTTAAAATTTCTGTTACAGGATAATTCAGAGACTAAAAGATATTATGCCGATAAGACAAGTTCAAATCCAAATTAAATTTAAAAAATATTGTTAAATAATATCATGAACAAACATGAACTCACTACGTTGTTTTTTGGACTTGGTTATAAAGTTTTTAAAGATATAGTAGATCCGAGGATTATCGACAATATTAATAAAAAAACAAATCTATTAATTCCTCATCGCGGCCATGCCATGGACCATAAGTATTACCCTGCAGACAAAGTATCTGAATGTAAAGACTTAGCTGTGTGGTGGAGTCAAGAACTAAGTGGTTGGCCAGAGGTTCAAGAAATCACAAAACAACTTATCAATGTAATAGGTACAATGTTTGATGAACCAGCATCTTATATTGCAGACATTATTACAAATGAACCTGGCAATACACATATCAAGCCGCATATAGATAGTCCTTATAGATTTCCTAAATGGTGGGACGAAGACGAATTACTGGGTGTACAATGTATTCTACCTTTGTGTAAATTTACAGCTGAAAATGGTGGCACTGGCTTACTACCAAACAGCCATAATACTCGTTGGGTTGTCAAAGACAGTTATGCTGGAAAATACAATGAAGAGTTTTTAGCAGGAGTTGACCAGCCCAAAATGACACCAGGTGACGCACTAATTTATCATCCACGCACACTTCACAGCACAATGCCCAATAACACTGATGTTCCACGCAGAGCATTACTAATACATATAACCAGCAAAGAAATGGCAAGATTATTGCAAGCTGAAGATACAATTTGGCAAGAAGAATTAAAAAAGATGTCAACGAATAAGTGAGCTGCCGCGTTATATATATGTAGGGACAAAAATGTCACTATAGTTCATTAACCAAAAGGAAACTTAAAATGAAAAATCTTATCGCTACCCTCGCTACACCAAAGGAAATGCCTAAGGTTGATAAGCCAAAGACAAAAGCTGAAAAAGAAGCTGAAGCAAAGGCAAAGGCAGCTAAACCAGCAGACACTAAAAGTGCTACACCTGCACCAGCACCTGCTGTCAAAGCAGACGAAAAGGCTCCTGCTAAGCCTGCCACAGCACCTACTAAGTAATTTAGAATTCAACGATGATGAACTAGACCTTGATCCGGAACTAGATCTTCATCGTAGCTATATTAGACCTAGACTTATTACTGTTGATTTCGACAATGATGATGTCAGTGATTACGTAGCACAGAGATTGGCAATAGCCCGTAAAAAGGCTATGCAAGCATACAGAGAAAAATGGGCTTAATGGCCCATTTTCTTTATTCGTCAAAAAACTGGTTTTACGATTAAATAATATTATGAAATCATTGATTAATATACTTTATACTCCGTTGGATTGTCCACCTCAACCAGAAGTCGACTTAAATGAGTTCGACAAATGGATTAAGGTTTATTGGGAAGAAACCGCTAAGAGAAGAGAACATTTAAAAAAAATAGGAAAAGTTGGCGAAGATAAAGTACACAATTTTCCATGGAAACTAACATCTGCATATAATAGCAAAGACGGCTGGGGTGGAAATTTTGATAAAAAATTTCCAGAGTTAGCAGAATATTTTACTAAAGCATTTGACTTAGAGTTATCAAATATTATGAATATAATATTGTTACCAGTTAAAGATGATCATGAAGGTTTGGGATTTTGGCATCAAGACCACGATGAATATGCATTACGGATGTATATAGATTTTGGAGATCCAGAGGGTAAGTTATTTCTAAAGAAGACTAAATTACCTTACAACACGCAACCTCCAATTTCTCCTAGATATTTTCCAAAAGAGGAAAGTCCTAACATTGAAGATTTTTTACAAGAAGAAATTTTTGATTGCAAAATTGCTGATCCAAAACAATGTTTCTTTTTAAATAATGTCAGATCTGCACATGCAACGTGGACTAGTAAATTCGGTGTATCTAGAATTGCTGTAATCGTTTATCATGATAGCAGTGAACAAGTATTATCTAAAATAGAAAAACTTGTGTTACGTTCAATTGAAAAATATAAAGATCATGTAGTAAGATATTAAGGATAGATTATGTATTATAAAGAACTACGATTACCCAGCAATCCATTTATTAATTTTGAAGAATTACTGGATCAAAAAAAAGAATATACATATAGTAACACAGACATTGATCGATATATTAGCAAAGAGTTGTTAGATATTTTTAAAAGCATAGGACTGCGACCTAGATTCTTTGCATGGTTTGGATTTATACAGCAACAACAAGGTATATCCACAATTCATAGCGATGTGGGTTATTTTGATAACAACTGGCAATCAATTCCTGTAGGAATTAACTGGGAAATCACTCCCGGGGATATGACATTTTATTGGTGGGATACACACGGCGATAAAACAATATGGCCAGATCAAAGCAAGCCGAAACGAGATGTCTTTGGAGTTCATCAAGGTAGTATTATGAATAGAGACAGCAGTAGATATACTTGTCTAGACAGTTTCAAACCCAAATTAGGAGTTCCATTCTTAGCAAGAACAGATGTTCCGCATCAAGTTATATATAGTACAAACGTCGACACTAGAATGGCAATTAGTATTAGATTTGACAACAATGATTTACCTACATGGGAATCTGCTGTTAAAAAATTTGAGCCATTCTTCCTTTAATTGACACAAATAAATTTTGAGTGTATAATCACGGTATGAACAAAGAAAAAGTAAACGAAATAGTACAATGGACCGGTGCGTTTTTTATCACAGCTGGACACGTATTAAATACACTTGGTAGCACATATCATCAAGATTTGTGGAACATCGCGGCATTTGCAGTCGGAACAACCTTATTCCTAACATGGACAATTCGTGTTGCAAATAAGCCACAAATGGCTGTTAACATTGCCGCACTGGCTACAATGGCTGTGGGCTTATACAAAGCCTTTAATTGACATAAATTGGTTTTGGCAGTATAATACTTGTATGACACTAGCAAACCAACTTCCAAAAGGTCTTCAAACTGAAGACGAAATCTTAGCCGCAGGCTTTACACTAATGAAGGAACAACTGGGCTTGAAAACTGCCCGTTATTACTTTTATTATCATGAAGACTATCCCAGTGACTTGATCAATGAATATCTTTGGTTACAAGAACCCGTTAATTGACACAAATTGGTTTTGGTAGTATAATATACACATAGACAGCAAAAAAGGAACTTTATATGTCATACGTAATCG
>Ga0208133_1000623_pt1 | contig 13549 bp, 14 predicted proteins | sample ColrivemetaGS535_FD_187595 | JGI IMG/M metagenome (GOLD analysis project Ga0208133, IMG submission 187595) | Estuarine microbial communities from the Columbia River estuary, USA - metaG S.535 (SPAdes) (version 2) | ecosystem: Environmental > Aquatic > Marine > Intertidal zone > Estuary | place... | reverse complement strand
CATCTGATATAAGAGAAGCAACAACTTTAGATTGATACGATTGGCCATATTTGACTAGTGTATCTATTGCTTCCATTATTTCTTAGTTTTCTTTCTTGCTAATTTTTTCTCTTCGATTGATAATTCTACTTGGTCGGTAACTTGGTCGGTAGCTTGGTCGGTAACTTGCACACTCTTTGGTTTTCGAGTTGCCAACTTCCATTCCGATTTAGGACAGAACGCCCATACTTTACTACTTACTTTGGTATCCGCTTCCGAGTCTGCTACTCTACGGATTGTACCAATTTTATTGTCTTTTGTTTCTCTTACTACTTTAATACACTTCATACGTTTTGTCCATGTTTAATTTAAAAAATTTATTTTAATACCATTAAGATTTCTGATTCTCTTAATAAGGTATATTTCTCTCCGTTGATTTTTACTTCAGTACCCTGATGGTATGGTGGTAAAATCACTTCATCGCCTTCCGTTACACTCATTGGAATTAATGTTCCACTTTGTGTGTAAATGCCAGGTCCTACTTTGATAACTTCTGCACGTTTAACATCTTCCAATTTTGCACTATCTGGAATGATGATACCACCTGCAGTTCTATCACTTTGTTGTTCTAATTCTTTTAGGAGAACTCTATCTCCAATTGGTTGTGCTACTTTGTCTTCCATAACTTATTTTTTAAAATTTACTAATATGTGAAAATGTTGATTGTAACCAATCGTTTACATTGGGAAATGCATCTAACATGCGGTTCTTTATACCCAACTTTAGAAATGAATGCTTATCAAACTTTGGAGTTGATTCATTAAATCTATCCATTATTTTTAAACGAAGGTTTCCACTAAAGTCTGGCTCCGATAACTGCATCAATTTACGATTTCTTTTTAATATTTCCAAATTGTTTTGGAATAATTCATGTGCTTTTATTTTCTTTGGTAAAGTTTCAATATACTCTAACATAGATTCGGTTGTATGCACATTTTCTTCGGTTAAAATTGGAAATGCTTTGATAATAGTTTTTGCCCCTAAACCTGCGATACCTTCTACATTATCTGATTTATCGCCATCAATCATTCTGAAATTAATAAAGTTATGCGGATGGAATCCGTATTCTTCTTTTACTTCATCAATTGTATAAATCTTCTTCTTAGATGGTGAATATGCGCTCACATCTTTATTTACTAACTGAAGGAAATCTTTATCCGAACTCATTATCACTACTTTCTCATTTTCTTTCCTTAATGTGGTAGCTATATAAGCCATTACATCATCAGCTTCAATTCCATCGTAAATCATAATGGTTACGGGTAAAGCAGATAAAAGTTCACCCAATCCGGTCATTTGACGTTTCATAGATGCACTTTCTTCTTCAGGATTCATTTCAACGGTAGCGGCACGATTCAATCTCATTTTGATTTTGTTCTTACCTCTTTCGGATTTGTATCCTGCGTATATTTCCTTTCTGCTGTTTGAACCCCCTTTACCATCGAATACGACAACTACTCGTGTAGGGTTGATAAGACGGATGGCGTAGCCGATACTTTTTAAAGTACCGACTATTCCTCCAATGTGGTCACCATTATCATTAAGATTTGGTGCGGTTGACCAGGAACGAATGAAGGTATTAAGACCATCAATAACTAAAGTTTTCGAATTACGATGTAAATCACCGAAACCTTTATGTTCCTCATCTATTTGTTTTAGTATATCTAAATACTTTTTATTAATCTGACTCATTTGCTCCGTCCGTTGTTGATTCAACTTCATCCGTTGCCGAATTTGTTTTGTATTGTAAAATGGTTGCCTCACAAATCCTACGATAGATTTGGTCTTTTAGTTCTTCGTTCTCTAACATCTTAGTGAAGTCTTTAGATTGGAATTTACTAATTTCGCCTGTATCAATATCAATGTATTCATACCAAGCTCCTGCTTGCTTTAAGATTTTAGCATCTTTCATAACTGCTAACCAACCTCCGTAGTTATCGATACCTCTATCAAAGAAGATATCAAAATCTGCACACCTTAATGGTGGCCCCATTCTATTTTTAATAACTTGCGTACGAACTTTGATACCAACGATTCTATCACCAACTTTTAATTGCCCCATACTCTTCAATCTCAATCTAACTGAACTATGAAATGCTAATGCTTTACCACCCGATGTTGTCCAAGGGTCACCAAACATTGCGTTCATTTTCTGTCTTAACTGATTTGTGAATACTAAAGCGATTGATTGTCTACCAATCATATTGGTAATCTTTCTCATTGCTTTGGAAATGATAATAGCTTTATCAGTTGCGTAACCATCTTTATCATAATCAGCTTCCATCTCTTTCTTAGAAGATGCTGCTGCTACTGAATCGACTACGATTGTAACTAATCTATCTTTATCACCCGTTCTTACTTTCTCAATAATTGTTTCACATGCTTCGAAGATACCTTCAACGGTATCAACTGAAACGTAAAGTAGTTTTGAGATATCTACTCCAATTGCTTCTAAAAATTCTCTACTTACTGCGGTTTCCGTATCAATTAGTACTGCAACACCACCCTTCTTTTGGGTTTCTGCTAAGAGATGGGCGGAGAGCAGAGATTTTCCACTCTGCTCTAAACCCGTAATCTCACTAATTCGACCAACCGGCAAACCACCATAAGGACGATTTGAAATTGCTACGTCTAACATTGCGTTACCCGTAGATAACCAATCTTTAACGTTGGTAGGTGCATCGCCCCCATCATCATCTAAGAAGTAGGCAATTTTACCATCCTTATTTTGTTTGTTTAGAGAATCGGCAAGTAAACTTGCTAAATCTTCTTCTCTTTTGGCCATTTGTAACTAATTTTAGTTGTTGAATAAATCATCGAATGCCGATGCTACATCATCTTTTGGTGCTGCTGCTTTTGGAGCCGCAGGTGCTTCATTTTCCCAAGGTAAATCACCACTAATATCGGATGTTCCACCTAATCCAATTGATGATTGTGGGGTTGCTTTAGGAGCTTGCTTAGGAGCTTCTAATTCTTCAACTACACTATCACTATCGGTAGATACTACTGCTGATGGGTTTAACCAAGTTTCTAATACACCTTTTAATTCTGAATAAGATAATTCTGAATATACTTCGGTAATATCTTTTTGATTTTCCAAAATACTTTGAATTGCTTCCGGAGTATCAGCTACTTTTGTTTGAGCTGGTTTAACACGGATTGTAGTCGTTGGATATGATGTGCCTGATTCTTCAGCTGCAACAATTTCCAATACGATATCTCTACCATTTAATGGGTTTGTGATATCTCCGTAATCCGGGTCAGCGATGTATCCTAAGATATCCTGATAAACGGTCTTACCGAATCCCCAAAATTTAACACCTTCACTTTCCTTACCTCGTACGATTACAGGTGCGAATGTTCTTAATTTTGGCTCCATTTTCTTACCTGCTTTCCAATCATCAGTATCGCCTGTACGTTTAAGTTTTTCTGCAAACTCAACGATTGGGTCAGGTCTACCAAACGAAATTGGAGATAGATAAGTTTTGTTGTTAATGTTGTAGTGAAAGTAAAGTTCAATGAAAGGAATGTCTTTGTTGAACTTGTAGGGAACTAATCTGATTTGATGTTTTCCCGGTGTTGGCTTCCAAAGTGAATCTGATTTTTTGGAAGTTGTTTGTAACGAATTAAATCGTTTCAAGGCTAATGAAATGTCCATTTTTCTTTTGTTTTAAAGTTAATAATTGTTTTTAAAGTTGAGGTTTCTATCGATATTACCTATATCTAAATATAACCTTTTTGTCTTTTGTTGTATCAAATATACAACTATTTTTTGAATTTTCCTAATATTTTTGAATTATTTATTTTGCCCATTTTCCTCTACTTACCAATTGAGCAATTATACCATATACCGATAAATCTTCATATGTATCTTGTACCGATTCTCCTACCTCATCCGGCTGTCCTAATACTACCAATTGCTTCAATCTTTGGACTTTATCGTTAATTCTAAACCAAAGACCTGTAAGTGATAATTTGATATCTTCTTTTGATTGTAAAGGAGTTCCTACTGAAATATTACCCGGTCCGTAGTTTCTTTGTTTCTTACAAAATGTTTCATACATTTCGGCTTGAATTTTCTTAAATTCAGCCATCATTTCGGGGTAAATTCGTTCGCAATGTTCTCTTGCTGTTTCTTCGTGGATTTCTAACATGATTATTTTATTATATTGTTTTATTAGAACAAATATAATAAATTAATTCGTAATTTCCAAATCAAAAATTATTAATTATTTAAATCAGATAGATTTAAACTTTTGTAAACCTTTGTGGGGATTTTTTTGTAGCCGTAGTTTGATGTGGTAATTATAGAATTTCTATAATCTTCCCAATCCAATTGATATGAGTTATCTAATTGTCCGCCTGTTTTAGATTTAATAACTTCGTTTAAGGCGTTGATTGTATATATTGTATTCGATTGTTTTTTTCTATGAACCAAAATAGTTTTCCATTGAGAATCTATTGGAGATGACCCCTTCTCTACATTGAATGTAATAAATAAATCATCTTCCTTTAGTTTATTTTCTAATATAAAAATATTTGGATTTATTAAGACATAATTTTTTATTACAAATTGTAAAGATATATCTAATTCTGGTCTATATGTAAATAAACATAATAGTTGTGTATTCATTTTTTATAATTATCTAGCCTTTAATAAATTCTTTGGCGGTTCTGATTCAATGTGAGATGGATTTTGGTTTGTAGGTGTTCCATTTACACACCCCGTTTTTTCATCAACAGATGTACTAAATCCTGGATTATGGTGTGGATTCATATAGCATGGTTTGCTAACTCCATCAGCAATATCATCTCTAACTTTAGTAGATACCCCATCTTTATTTTGTGATATCTCTTCATTAAAGTTTGAAAATCTTGTATATTTAACATCCGCATTATTTATAACGGCTGTTAAGTGCATCATCGTATGGTGTAGTACAATAGATTTTTCAAAATTTGCTCTATTAGAACCTTTACATCTTGCAACATCCTTTAAAGCCCCGTTCAATGTATTAGATGCTTGCCTTTGTCCTATACTGCCAATCAATTGTGCATCTTGTTTACTTATTATACCAGATTTAATTGCCCAATTGATAGTATCTTGTAATTTACTATTAGAATTAGCTATCTCCGAATTTGAAATATTTAATTGTTTACTCTTATCTTTAGGATATGCTAATGTATAAATATCTTGCATATCTAACAATCGTTTTTGTGTTTCCGTATTATTGTAAACAGTCTGCGTAATTTTTGAATAATTCGCAGAACCTCCACCACCTTTATACTTAACACTTAATCCGCCTACATATGTAACGTTAACTGAATATAATTGTAAATTATTAGCAATTGCATCTTCTAAACTTTGTCCTTTCTTAGGTCTTATACTAAATTCATCCGGCATTACAATGATATCGGCCGTTTGGAAGTTTTCAGATGCTGGAAAATATACTCTCTTACCTTCTGCTAAAAATTGTAATCCGGCTTTCATTTCTGCATAATCCGCAACCGAATCTACAAAGTCGGGAGAGTTTGACATGTTAATTAGTAAATTATCAAGCTCTTGCTTATAAGCTGCTCTATGTACCGAATTTGCTTCTAAATCAAATTTAGTATTCATCTCTTTTAATTTATTAAGAGTTTGAAACACCGCTTTGTTTTCAGGTTTACTTAATACATCCTTTTTACCAAATGTTTCAGCATATTTATTCAATTCCGATTCAAATCGTTTAACAGTACCATCTAATATATTATTAGCCGTTTGCTTTCTTGTTTGTGGAGTTTTAACATCACCAAAATTAGTCATTGATACTTTACCACCCGAAGTTTTACCAACACTTACTAAATCATCTAATCTTTGATTATAAGCTTCAGTTTGTCTTACTATTAATTTAGCTTGCTTTGCTGCTTCTTCTTTACCCAAAGATGGTGTTAATGATTTCATTAAATAAGATTCATTTGGAATTTGCTTCTTATTTAATTGACCGCCATCGACAGATACTCCGGTTTTAGTGGATGATATTTCAACAAACTTTTCAGGTGATTTTGAATTCACAGCTGAAGCCATTTTAGTTGGCGTTAATACTTTTTTACCAATTGCACCTTCCGATGATTTACCAACATTTAATCCATTTTGTAATGAATACTTTCTGATAGTATCAACCATTGGTAAATTATCAGATGCTATTTCTATACTATCATATCCTTGCTGCGGATGCCTACCCACCATCTTCTTAGCAAAGTACATTTTAACACTTCCATTTTCGGGATTAGTAACCATCTTACATACAGAATTAAAAGTATTAGCTTCCTGTTGTGAAATTGGTTTACCATCAAATATTTTACTAACTACCGATTGAACATCTTTTACTTTTATTTTAACCGGATTTCCTCCTACTCCACTTAATAAAGTTATAACGCCCGTTCCTTTACCAATTCCATCAATTACTTTAAGTGCTCCTTCTTTTTTCTTTTCAATAAAAGCTAATTTTTTATCATCCCCCTTTTGCTTAGAAGTTGATAAAATTGCATCTTTAAAGCTATTACCAGCTTTAGTATTTGTTGGAGTAGTTACAGTTGGTTTTGTATTTGATTTAGTTGGAAATACGCTTGCACCTTTTCCTTTACCAAATACATTTGGTTTTTCTTCATCATCGGGACCGGCATCTACTGTTTCCAAATCATCTTCACTATATCCACCTTTATCAAGCATACTACTAGCTATTCTAAATGCGGGTGATGATTTTTTATATCTTAAAGCACTATCTACTTTTACTAAATTACCCGTTTCTGGATTTTTAAATGTAGTAGCCAATAATTTTTCCAAACTTTGTTTGGCTTCTAATGCTAAGTTCTTTGCATTAGGTATATGGTTTTCCTCTAAAATGACTATAAGTTCATTTAGATGTTGCTCGTTTGTTAAATCAACTATTCCTTGTGGGATTCTGTAACTTAATTCCAATAATATTTCTTCGAAATTTGGAGTCATTTTTTTTTTATTTATTTTTTACAATTAATGATTGTAATTTCATTGATTGTTCTTTCATAGTATCACCGGCTGCAAATGGAGTCCATAATCCTCTTGAATCAATTTCTTTTTTAGTAGATGGTGCTACTTGTGCATTTTTTTGATGTGGAAATTGCATTGGATTAAATGGTTCTAATTCATCAGTATTCACATTACCATCTGCATCTGTTTTGGTTTCACCCTTTTCATCTGCTAATCTTACGATACCAACTGTGTTAGTTCTCTTATTATAAACAACCTTATCAACCCCCATATTAACGTTTGATGCCGATTGTGAGTATTTAGAAATTATATCTTTAGCGTATTTGTTTCCAGGGTTACCACTAACGGCTGTCATTAAATCCATTGGTTTTAACTTTTTGGAATCAATATCAGCAGATACTTTTGATAAATTAACACCATTCTCATCTGCCCAACCTGCTATCGCTTGTGCTCTCAATCCAGTCTTAGCTGCAATTGATTTCACAGTTTCCATTCCATCCGATTTACCAAATACCGAACCACCACTATCTTTACCAAATACCGATGAACCCTTTACAGGTTCAGAATTTTTAGCCGCTTGACCAGCAGTTGTAGTTTTACCTGCGATTGTTACTTTAGTAGCAGGTCTTAATTCGTGTTGTTTAATATATGCATCAAATTGGTCCTGATTTTTAAAGTCTATTTCTTTTAATGGTATTAAGTTTACTAACTTCATAGTTTACGTGTTTGTTCCTATATAATTATATGATATAAATATAAATTTTTATTTAATAACCTCTAAGTTATCATAATTTGTTCCTTCATACGATTTGACAGGAAATCCACCCCTCTCCAATGTGATAATCAATTCATTTAAAAGGTTATCTTTATCCTGTGGATGCACATCAATTAAGAACGCATCGTAGGTATATAGTATCATTTTTGACCTTCTCCCATCACACCATTTCAGTACCTCATCAATCTTAGTATAATTGATTTCAGTTTCCAACGCCTGAAGAAGATAGTTAAATACCTTTTGTTCGTTCGGCGTTTCGATTCGTTGGAATGGAATTTCCCTCTTATATAGAGGTGTCGTTAATTTTCCCGAAATTACGAACTTTTGGTAAACCGATTGAACGTATTCATCCACCTTTTGAAAGAACGGAATGGTTTTCGCAAACTCATCCAATCCACCATAAAGATATCGGAATGAAAGGGCTTTGGATTCTTCGGTCGTAACCCCATAATATTTTGCTAAATGTTCGTGCGCCGTTTCTCCCTCCGGAAATACATACCCAACCATCTTACCAATGATACGGATGTGATAGGATTCATAATCGAATTGAATCAAAGTACCCCCCTTAAATCTACTCACTATATTACTCCTACTACCATCGGATTTGTTCATCGCAGCCCAATTCACATTGAGATGTCTATTACTCGGTCTGCCCGTTATCGTATATGGATTGTATTTTGTGTATGCAAAACCATTGGGCAGATACTCTTTATTGAAATGAAATCTATCAATAAATTTTTCCTCTTCGACTTTTACCCCAGCCCCCTCCAGCCTCCCTAATATTTTAATGGAATCTGAATATTTTCTATACCAAGGTTTAATTTCTGAAATTAATGGAATCGTTTTTAAGAGCTCGTACCATCTCATTATAGGTACACAATCGTTTAGATATTTAAAGTCGCTTCTGTACCCCTTATAAACCCCGTCAGCGAACTCATTGAATATGAACGACTTACCATACTCTTCAAAGTAAACCCACTCATAATCGAGTCCTTTACTACCTATATATCGATTACCATATACCAATGTGTTTTCATTGACAAACATACTTAATGCGGCCTGTCTACATTGCCCTGCATCGATGTGATTGAAATTTATGATGTAATCGGAATCCTTAGTTCTAAGGTACGCAAACGATATTGAGGTATCGTATTCATGTGCCTTTGGAGAACTCCATACGGGCACCATCAAATCTATCTTAGGATTGGATTTGTAAAATGCTAATAGGGCGTTATTTGTTTCGATTAAATTCATACCCTACAAATATACAAATTTTTTATTTAATTTCCAAATGCTTTATTTGTAAAACTGCTTTATGTTTGGTAAATATAAGGAAATATTTTGAATTTTCAAAGAAGTTATAGATAAAGATGCTTTATTTGATGCAATTACCCCCTTATCCACTATCTTGCCATCCATATCATATACAGCATCCAACGGGCCAGTAATTCTCCAAAAGAGTTTTTCACCAATCCAAAATGGATTTTCTAAGTATCTATCAAATGTGTTTTCATCCACCTCATAGATAAACCCATTAGAATCAAAGCTAACTTGTATAAAGTATCTTTCTATAAATCCATTCTCATAATCTGAAGCAGTTGGATTTGGTACGATAGTTTTTGGTATCTTAATGGTGAACTTATCGATATTTTTAGCTACATCGTTATACATACTATGTGTTCGATTTTGGTTCTTTTATAATTCTCCAACTTGCTTCAATCGTAGTATCCCACCCACTTGCTTCTATACTATGTTTAACATTCATAACTTGAAATGCGCCGGTTTTGTTATATATTTCAGGTATACCATCTATTCTAAATAATTCGCCACAACTAATTCCACTCAAACCATCAATAACCAATGTTGCACTAAAATCACTTAAAGTACCTTCATCTTCTTCCGCTTGAATATTCATACCTTTTACTATAACACCGGTGTCGTTAAATATGTATGGTAAGTTTTTAGTACCATTTTTAAATTTAATTACTTTCTCATCAATTACTTCGGTATCACTTGGTGTTTTTTCGGTTGTGGTTTTTTTTGGAGTTGATTTTTCTGTACTATCTGGAAATGTATTTTGAGTACCTTCTTCTTTTTTTAGATTTAGTTTAGTAATATTAGCTTGAATTCCATCGGCAGATATAAAACCATCTGCATTTCTATATTGTGTATATAATGCATTTCGTTTTACCGTATGCATTAATGCTTTATCGCCCGCTGCCTTTTTATCGGCATCAGTTTTTCCACCTTTTTTAGCGTTTAATATTTCTTCAATTGCACTTGATTGTTGGAATACAGTTTGTCCTGCTATTAAGTTACCCAAATCCATTTCAAATGTAAACGCTTTAACAATACTATTAATTGTGTTAGCTTTAAATCTATAAATTTTATCTGTTTTTAAACTATCAATCGTTGTATTATCTAATTTTTTAAAATTAGTATCTACTATTGTCAAATATCCACTATTTGATGTGTTTGGTGCAGTTATCAAATTGAATAAATTAAATGAGTTACTATTTATAGTACCCAATATTGATGCAAGAAAATCAGCTCTAGTTGATGATTTTTGCCAAGCTTCAAGAACTATATCATAATTTACAAATATATTTAAAGCATTACCCAATCTTTGGTCACCGTCAGCTTTATATTTTATTTTTTTGAATTTAATTTCATCTTTTGAATTTGGGTCTATCAATTCGATTTCTACTTCTTTTTCTGGAATATTAAATTCTAATCCATTTATTTTTGCATCAATTGTTTCTTTATCATCTAATACTAAATAATCCGATTTTGGGCTACCTTTTCCAACTCTTATTTTTGGCAACATTCCCGGATATAAAACATCTTCGGATGATGAGATTATTTTTCTATGGCTTTGACAAATTATAGTTGGTTTATTATTTATTGTTTTAAATTGTATGTCAAAGTTTTTTGGAGATTGGGAACTTACTGAAACGATATAGTTTCCAAAATATTTTAATATAAGATGTAATGATACATATCTTAGTTCGGATGTACTTTGGTCTTTTTTTGTATCATTTGGTTTTAGGAAATTAAAAGTATGCGTTTTTATAAAATCGGTTGGTATTGTTAATGATGGTATATTAAAATCAATTTGCATTTGTTTTAATATAATTTCCTGTTCGGTTAATTTTCTATCACCTTCTTTCAATCCTATTTTCGCCCTTTCTGAAACATTAGCGATTGGTATAGCTAATGAAACAGTGTTACCTGCTATGATTGTAATTGATACTTCATACGTTGAATCATCGTTTATAGAATATGTAAAATTACTAACCGTACCGGCGAAGGCATCGTATTGTCCTTTACTTTTTACAATTTTACCTAAGTACTCTTTATCATCATCTTCAGTCATTGCAAAATATTTTGCAAATGTTGTTTCTGTATATATTTTGTAATCGGTTTTTGGTACTAAAATAGAATCTATCTTCATATCATTAAATGATTTTCCGGTATAATTGTTTATAGTATCAATTGTATTGGTATTTGGAGTGTTTGATAATTTTATAAACTCTTTATATTTTTCAATTTGCTTTTGAGTTATTTCAAAATTATTTCCAAATTCTAATAATAAATTCATACCAGGTCTACAATAAAACAATTCAAACATTTCCAATTGCTTTAAAGTAAAACACCTAACAGTTATTTGAGCTTCTTTTAATGCATTGTTTTCACCATCAGTATTTATTTCAATTCTTTCTATTATTGGCATTGGTTTTCTTAAACCAAGTTCTCCTTCGGTTTTAATATATTTACCATCGAAATCAATACCTATAATGGTTTTATTAGCTTCATTTGTTCCAATTAAATCTTTTCCATAATTTAATTCGGTATCTAATATATTACCAATAATACATCCTCTATATGAATTGGCAGGGTCTTTTCCTTTAAATGTCAACAAAACCTCATCAAAGTTGATATCTTTGGCAACAATAGCTGCCGATGTTAATAATGCAAATGGCATTTTAAACATAGCCAATTCCGGTGCCGCTTCTCTGAATTCTAATTCACTTCGAAGCCAATTACTAAGAGGTCTTAAATATAACATTATTTATTGATTTTTTCTAAATCTTTTAATATATTACCAATATTTTGTGGTATTCTTAATTGAACACCAGGTTCTATATAAAATACGGCATCATTGATATTATTTGCAACTGCAATAATCCACCATAGTTTCGAATCACCATAATAGGTTTTAGCCATTATATCCAATCTATCACCTGCTTCTGAAATAATATAAGTATCACTATCAGATGGTACTACTTTTGGATATATAGTAGATTCGTAATATCTTTTTTTAGTATCAGATTTAACTACAATTTTAGTATTTGAATATCTACTTGCCATTATTTAATTTCTTTTTGATTTCTAAAATTATATTTGAACTGATTATCTGCATTATCATATCCTAATGTATTTTTAGAATCTACTATTTTCATACCAAATTGTACATTTATAATAGATGGTGTAGATTCTTTATTAGTATCGGCTTCATCTTTTTCTACTCCTTCGAAGTTTGCCCAAGAAACATTATCATCAATTGTAAAACTTAAATTATCAACAAATCCAAACATATTATTATAGAAGGATTTTATTGTTAAAAATATAAAATTTGGAGCAAACATCGTTTGTTGCGTTGCTCCTTCATTATATGTAACATTCGATAATTGTTTGTAAGGATACGCCAATGCTGTTAAATAATTTAATTTTTGTAACATCACATCCTTTTCCTTTCGGCTTGTACAATATAATTTAAAATCAAAACTTAAACTACGTTCAACTCCACCATATGTATATACCTTAAATGGAGAACCAATGTATTTATATGTATTCCATTCGGGGGTAACAGTTTCATTTATGCCAGAAATTGTTCCATTGAAATGTACTGAATCAGTTTCACCCAATACTTTGATTTTCATATAGGTGTAATTCGAACTTTCTATGGTTTTGGTATCGGTATCGTTTAGGTGTAAATTATTTTGTATAAACGTATTTGCAACATCCCAATGTGTATTCTTAGATTCTTTCCACCCAATTACAGTCGGAAATGTGTGTCCTTTATCCGCATTTATTCCAAAAATAGGTTCATATTCACTACCTAACTTACTTTCTTTTTGAATTTTTCCATCGGGCTTTTCTCCTTTTTTAAATGCAAGTTTAATATCATTAGATTGGTTTTCTAATTCATCTCTGTATTTTTCAATAGCTTTTAAACCTTTTTTACTTCCATATTTATTAATTCCTGCAGCCGCTGCAGCACCTAGCATTCCCAATGGAGATGTACCACCTTGCTTTAATTTAGCAAAAATGGATGCCGGTGCAGGGTCTTTTTTTATATAATAAGTTTCTCCTGCTTCTATTGCATCTTTGATACCTCTTTGAGTTTTTCCTAAAGTTATCGGTTTAGCAAATGGTGTGTTATTTTTAAATATAGTATCAGATGGTCGATTCGCAGAACCTTTTAATAAACCACCTATCTGATTACCAATCATATCAGCCAAAGCATTTGGTGAAGATGTAAGTAATGCGGCAGCTCTTGGCGGATTGATAAGCCCTCTACTTTCAATAATGAGTTTACCACTCAACCCATAAAGGTTTTTATTTTGTTGTACAAATAAATCTTTTATCTTTGCCATTTATTATTATTTTGCTGCTGCCTTTTGAGTTGACATCGTATTATATAATGTAGATGCTCTATCATAGTT
>Ga0208133_1000620_pt1 | contig 13576 bp, 18 predicted proteins | sample ColrivemetaGS535_FD_187595 | JGI IMG/M metagenome (GOLD analysis project Ga0208133, IMG submission 187595) | Estuarine microbial communities from the Columbia River estuary, USA - metaG S.535 (SPAdes) (version 2) | ecosystem: Environmental > Aquatic > Marine > Intertidal zone > Estuary | place... | reverse complement strand
CAAAGGTAATAATGTTTTAGAGTTAGAAGTAACAATTAGAACATTGAACACTGAGTGGGGTAAGATTATTAGAGATTTAATTGATTCAGGAATTGATTTAGAACTCAAACAGAACATAGTAGATAAAAAAGTCAAATCTTTCTATTTCACACATCCAAAAATGGTAGCATAAAAAAACCTCTCAAATTTGAGAGGTTTTCTTTTTTATAATAAGTTTTAGAATTCAAATTCTCCTCCACCCTCAGCACCACCTTCAGCAGGAGGAGTTTCAGGAGCGGCTTGTGCTTCTGGAGCGGCTTCACCACCTTCAGCAGGAGCCTCAGCACCTTCAGCGGGAGCCTCACCACCTTCAGCGGGAGCAGCACCTTCAGCACCAGGAGCACCACCAGCGGCAGCAGCCACACTAGCAGCATCTTTAGCCCAGTATTTTTGATTTTCAGCTTTTTCTTCTGGAGTCAATTTAAATACATTATCAATTAAGTATTCAATGTGGAAGTAAGGTTTTTCACCATTCATAACACCAACAAGTGTTCCGAATATTTCGGCTTTCTTAGCCAAGTTATTTAATTTTTTCCACTCTTCAAATACTTGATTAGAGTTAAAGTTAATATCGATTTGATTCATTACAATCTCATCTTCTTTTAACTCAGGGAATTCAATTAACATTTGTAATTTTAAAGGCTTAACGATAAGTTCTTTGAAGTTAGCTCTTAATCTATTAATAAAGTTGTAGAATTTAATCTCATCTCTCGTCATATCAGCCGAGTCATTGATTAAGTTACCACCACCATTTTCTTTGTCGAAACGTTGGAAAGGAATCTTAGAAGCTCTTTTCAAAGCATTGTAGAACCAAGTCAACATATCTGATTCATTTAAGTTATGTCCTTCAGGTGAAACTAATTCCATAGCTGGTGTACCAGCATCTCCTTCAGGAAACCAAATTTGTTTGTTATAAGGTAAGTGTTTAGCACCATTAATAGACAATGTACCTAATGAATCATCCCATTCAACTTCTTCTGAATAATCATTGATTAATTGACCAATTTGTTCTTCAGCTCTTTGTCTTGATAAACCTTTAATAGGAATAGTAAACTTTTGATAAACTGTAGCATTAATAATGTTAAACATTACTCTTGTTTGCTCAAGAATCTTTAATTGGTTATAAGGTTTAATTAAACCCTCAACATAAGATGTTTCTGAATAATCATTTTGAGATGAATAAGAGATGTAAACTATCTGAGAGTCTAAGAAGATTCTTCTTAATTGAGGATCTTCTGGAAACTGAATCCACAAGTGACCAATAGTTGGTTCATATGCTGGAACAATTGTTTCAGGTCTCAATCTATTAAAACCAATAATATTCTTTTTCTTATCATCATAAATAATTTCTAATGCTAAATATCCATCAATAAGGAAATCTTTCATCATATTCCAAGCTGTAATACTATCTGAGAATCCAAACTTATTATAAATCTTTTCGAAATATTCTTGATACTTATCTTTAACTTCTTGTGAATAGTCATTACCTAAAGGTTTAGGTGAACAGAAGTCTCTCTCATCGTTATAAACGATACTCTCATCAGCTAATGAACTAACAAAGTCTCTAATCTCATCTTTAATAGAATACTCTCTTAGGATTCTTCTTTTGTCTCCATAAGCTTTATCCAAATAAGGAATTGACTTTCTATTTAAGACAGAAGCAACGGCTCTTTGAGAGAAGAAGTCATACATTGAATTACCTCTAGCAGCATATGGATCTTCATTGATACCGATACCAACTTGGTTTCTAACAATCATATCATCGTAGTTCATTCCATATGATGATAATCCTCTAAGAATTCTATTAAAAAGTCCTTTATTTTCGACAGCACTATTCGTGTAAGCGAAGTTGGTATTGTTACTACCTTGATTAAATTGGTTATAAGAAGCCATCTATTTTAAATTAAGTATTTGGTTTATATATTAAAATTACAATCTTCCTCCAGAGGTTTATTAAAAACGAAACCCACACTTTTGATGTGGGTTTTTTATAGTGTTTAGTAATTTTTAATTGTAAAATGTTCTTTGAACTAGTCTAAGATCCTCAGGTTGTAGACCTGTTTCTTTTAAGTAACTAACCAACTCATCCTGTGAGTGAGCTAATGATATTATAGCTTTCTGGAATTTAACAACAGATTTTCTATCAATAAACTTATTACCATCTCTCCAGATTATTTCACCAATATTAGATACAGAACATCCAATTCTATGTGTATTGTTTCCAGATTGAAAAACAGCTTGTAAAGTCCATCCTTCACCTGTTTTAAAGATATCTAAACTTGTAAATTTAGCTTCTGGAAAAGGTTTTATATCACCAACCATAATACCAAATGTCATATCATCTACAACTTTTCTAGACATATTAACAGCGTGGTCTTTAACTTCTTTAGCTCTAGCTGTTTGACCAAAAGCAGAAAGCTTATCAGCGGCACTCATGTATGTTGAGTAGTTTAATTCTTCAAATTTTCTTAAATGTTTCATTTAATAATTGTAAATTTTATAATAGTATATATTATTATCTATTTCCATATTTTTTCATATTGTTCTGAATTCTTTGAATGTGGCCTTTTAAAAGAACATACTTCTCATTAATCTCACCTCTGACATCATAGAAATCGTCCATAGTAGCTTTCATTATCTCTTGGTTTCTTTTGTCTTTATCACCTATTTTAGCCTTCCATATATCAAATAACTTACCTGGATCATATTTATTCTTAGGATGTCCAGATATTAAAAATCTAGGTATAGATTCCATATGTATTTTGTGAACTAATTTAATTTGTTCAGCATTATATTCAACAATAGCATATTCAAAACCGTATTTAATCAACTCAGAATACATACCATTGTAATCAACTTTAAGAAATTTATTCTTTTCAAAATCTTCTTCTATTATAAATTTATCAAAAAGATAAACTCTTACTTCTAAAGGTATAAAGTTAAAATTGACACCAAATATTATTGTATATTTTCCAATTTTTTTGAAATTAGTTACAAATATTGGAGAATACATCATCCAGTTAGAAGTATCTAAATAATGTAAGTGATAAAACCCACCTGGTTTTATATCCTTTATAGATATTGATAAAACATCTTTATCCGACTTTTGATACTTATCATAAAAATAAAGTGAATTATTTTTAAAGTTATCAGCTAATCCATCACCGTGTACTAACATTCTAATACCTACTCTATCTACTAATTCTCCCATGAAAAAAGGTTTTCTTTTATATATAAAATAAACTAATCCAAGGTATGTTAAATTCAAAACCAAATAACTCAAATTATAATCAAGGAAACTATGTACCTAAGAATAAGGACAAAGTAATTAAACTCAACACACAAGGTGGAGTTTATTTCAGAAGTTCTTGGGAAAAGAAAATAATGCACTGGTTAGATAATAATAGCACTATAACTAAATGGGGTGCTGAATGTATGAGAATACCTTATCAAATGACACACTTTGATAATGGTGATACTAGAGTTAAAGAACATTCTTACTTTCCAGACTTTTACTATGAGATGAGACTATCAGATGGAACACTTAAACAAGTTGTAGTAGAAGTTAAACCAATGAAAGAGTTTCAAATGGTTCAAGACTTAAATGAAGGTAAGTTAAATGTACCAGAAAATGGTATGAAAAAGTTGAAAAACTTTGAGTATGACCTAAAGATGGCTTATAAGAACAAACAAAAGTGGGAAACTATGATTAATTGGTGTAATAAGAAAGGTTATGACTTTATAATCATAACCGAACAACATCTAAAGAAATTTAACCTTTAATTTTATAAATAATTATCATCATTATAAATATGATTGAAATACTAGGCAATAAATTATCCCAGATAATATAAAGTTTTCTATTTATATGATAAAATAGAAATCTAAGAAGATGTAATGAACCAAGAAACATAAACATGTCTGATTGAGAAGACCACATCCCTATAACTATCCATATCCAAAATAGAATTCTCAATAAATAGTGAGCTATGTCTATACTTTTAGTAGCCTCAACATCTCTATTTTTCATATTTAAATCCAATCTAGGTTTATTAAATACATAATATATCTCATTGATGGCAAAAATTATAAGTAATAAGTAGAATAGTGTAATCATATCTCAATAGTGTTAAATATTATTTCATCAAATTTAAGAAGATTCTGAAAAGCAGGCTCTGATAATTTCAAAGTACCTTCTTTTTCAACTAAATCATAGATTTTATCAGGAACAAAAGCAATAACTTCATCACCAACTATTCTATCATATTCAGAAGGAACATTAGAACTATCTCTTCCTTTATAAATTTCAGAAATATATTTATTTCTTTCAATAGAATCGATGTGTAAAGAACATCCATCACTTAAAAATCCGTCTTTCATATTAGACTCTTCCCAAAGTTGTAAAATAATCTTGTTCATTTTTTAAATTTTATAGATATTTTACTAAACATTTTAAACAAAGTTGACTAAAACTCATAAAATAAAAAAAAACTAAATATGCAAAATATCAAATTAGAGTACATTTGGCTAGATGGTTCAAACCCTCAACAAATTAGGTCCAAAACTAAAATTGTTAACTTAGAAGCACTTGAAGGAGAAAAAAACGTTTTTGAATCTTTTAAAAACGGAACAAGAAAAGCACCTGTTTGGAACTTCGACGGATCTTCTACTTATCAAGCTGAAACATCAAAATCAGAATTACTGTTAGTACCAGTTAATTTCTTTCTTCATCCATTAGTTGCTAGAACAATCATTGTGTTAGCTGAAGTTTATAACACTGATATGACACCACACCACACCAACACAAGAAGAGGTATGATGAATGTTATAGAAAAACATGACGATGAAACAATGTATGGTTTTGAACAAGAGTACTTTATTTATGACAATGAAACTAATAAACCATTAGGATGGCCTTCAACTCAAGGTTCTTTTCCTAAACCACAAGGTGATTATTATTGTGCTGTAGGTTCTAACAATGTTAGTGGAAGAGCATTTGTAGAAGAACACGTTGATCTTTGTTTAGGAGCTGGATTATTAGTGTCTGGTATAAACGCAGAAGTTGCTTTAGGACAATGGGAATATCAAATTGGTCCTGTACCAGCAGAAGATGGTTCTGACCAACTTTGGGTATCTAGATATCTTCTTTATAGATTGAGTGAGAAATATAACTACAGAATTGAATTAGACCCGAAACCTTTCAAAGGTAATGATTGGAATGGTTCAGGAATGCACGTTAACTTTTCTACTAAAACAATCAGAGAAGATAAAGAAAACAAAAAAGCAATTGCTGAACAAATGTGTAAGAAATTAGAAACTAAACACAAAGAACACATTGCTATCTATGGTGTTAATAACGAACACAGATTAACTGGAGCAAATGAAACATCGTCTATGGATAAATTTGGATGGGGTATTGGAGACAGAACTAAATCTATTAGAATTCCTTCTTCTATTAATGAAGCAGACGCTGTTGGATATATCGAAGATAGAAGACCATCATCAAATGCAGATCCTTATCTAATTGTAGAAAAAATGATTACAACTATTTTAGGGGATGTAGTTCCTGAGTTAAACTAAAATAAGATATAAAAAGAAAACCACTCATTTGAGTGGTTTTTTAGTTTAAATATGTTTGAATTTTTAGAGTGAGTGTAGTCCCATTCCGTCATTTGAACCCTCTATTGAGATTAATTTAATTAAGTGGTCGTTATCACCTTTTTTCTTATAAAGTTCGTTATATCCTTTAGCAATACCTCTTTTGAATACTTCAGTAAAGTAAGCGAATGCGTTTACTGATTTTTCTTCGTTGAAGTTATACCAGTTTTGGAACATATCTAATAATCCTGATTGGTAACAATCTAACTTATCATCATTAGACCAGTATCTCATTTTTTTGATTGTTTTCTTTGCTAGCAACTCTAGCATCTTCTCGGCGTTTCTTGTTAGTTTTCCTTGAGCTTTTGAAACGATAACCTCAATGTATAAATCTTTGTTGTTTAGATACATCCATATAATTTATTTTTTGGAATTTAGGAGCTATTCACTCTTAAATGCTTTCATGTTATATACATGTAACATGGAAAAGTTTTGTAATAAAAAAAAATCCTCAAATTTCTTTGAGGATTTTAATATATTTAATACTAATTAAGCTTTTACTCTTTCTTTGTATTGTAATTCTTTAGTAGCTTGTAACTCAACATCAAGAGATGATCTTCTTTTCTCTAAATTATTTAAAGCTGTTGTTAAAACTTCTGATTCACCAATCATTTGGATAGAACCTTTAACCTTTTCAATATTGAAGTTAACATCTTCTAATTTAAGAGTGATTTCTCTTTCTTTATCTTCAAGTTTTCTTTTAACGATTAATTCTTTATCTAATCTGTTTTCATAGAAATAAGTTAAGTCATAGTTTAATTCGTTTCTTACTTCATTAACCAACTCTAAAGCTGACTCATATTTGAAGAATGAATTACCATATCTTTCATCACATCTGTAAAGGAATGTGTTATTCTTATAATTGAAAGCAAATATTTCTAAATAAGGATTGATTAAGTTGTTAACTTTTTTAACAACATCTAATTCTACAAACTTATCTAAGTTTTTAGAAACTTCTAATAAAATAGGATAGAAATTTTTATTAACGATTGGAACGATTGGAGAAGAGAATAAAGACTCTAATGTAGTTTCATCATTCATCTCATCATCATTAATGAAAAGATTACTTTTCTTACCAACTGAAAGACCAATTGTTAAGTATTCAGAAATTCTGAAATTAACTCTATCTTCAGAAACTTGTGCATATTTCATAGCAGTTTCTAACATTCTTAAAGACTTCAAAGTTTCTTCATCTTTAACATTGTTTTCTAATAATGTTTTTTCAATTGTGTTCTCAGTTAGTAAAAACCAAGAATCTTTAACTAAAGCAACGTGACCATCTTCAACTTGCTCAACAATAGTGAATGTAGATTCACCTTTACCACCACTTAAAAGATTAGATCTTTTTTCTGGAGATTTTGTTAAGTTATGAACAAACAATTTAACTTCTGGAACCCAGTCATAAATAGCTAATTCATTAAGAATTTTTGACATTCTATCTTGATCAGTTTCTAAATTTATAGTTTGAAGAACCACATTCAAAGGTTGTCTGTATAACTCACCTTGGTTTTTAGAATTAAGAACATTGTATAAACTTTTTAGTTCATATAATAACTCATAGTTTTTCATGTCATCATTAAGGTCTTCCAATAAAGCTTTAACACTCTTATCATATGTGTATGGTTTAAGTCTTTCATTCAAAGAAAGAACTATAGATTTTTCAGATAGTTCATTACAAGCATTCATATGCCCTTCAACGATCCCTGAAACTTCCTCCTGGTCAAGAGTTAAGTTCTTTTTGAAGTTAAACAATTCAAGTTTAAGATTCTTCATATTTTAAAATATTTTTTTTTATATACTCTATATATTATAGATAAAAAGTCATTTTTTACCATTTTATTAAATTAAGTATTTTATATGTTTTTATTTATTATTCATGTCATTTCCATCAGGATTTGGATCACTTATGTTTCTTCCATTAGGATTGGTGTTACTAATATTAGATTTTTCTCTAGATTTTAGTATATTATTAAACCATCTAGATCTTCTAGGTGTAATAGCATAAAAGTCAGAATTGGCAAAAGTTCCATATTGGTCACCAGGACTAGCCGCTCCTTGTGTGTTATAAAAACTACCAGTTGTTCCAATACCAGAACTAACAGTTTCGGCACCACCAACTGAACTAAACTGAGGTGGTATATTAGAAGGAACAGGAGCTCCCGGAACACCAGAAGGCACTGGAGAACCCGGTATATTATTAGGAGGTATAACACCAGAAGGACCATTAACAACACCAGAAGGTGGATTACCGGGAATATTACTAGGAGAACCAGGTTGGTCAAATAAACTAGAAACACCACCAGCTAATGCAAATCCATTAGCATCAACCATACCGGTTCCATATTGTTGTGGATATCCAACAGCATTAATTCTATCACTTCTAAAAGCTGGATAGTAAGTTTCAACTGTGAAAGAAACTTTTAATTTAATATTATTATCCGATGTTAGATTTTTTTCTCTAGACATCTCAATTGAATTAGTATCTGGCATTAAAATAACAGCATCTATATTCATAAAATTATATTCAAAATACATAAACTTATAAATCCAAAGGGTATCCATAATAGCTTGAGAACATTTGAATGTATCAATCTCAGAACTTAATAGTATTTCTAAATCGTAATTAACTGTAACTGGAACGGCTCTAACTTTACCAAGAACTTTTCTAATCTCTACTTCATTTTCAACTACCATTCTTAACCAAACATTAGGATTGGCAAATTCATCAGACTTAATATTAAATCCGGTCATAGTCAAATGACCTCTTGGAATCATATCAGTATTTAATTCAACAAATCTATTTTCCGAAACTACGTCATCAGCAAAAGAATCTAAAAGAAATCTTTCATCACCAGAAAGTGAATAGTAGAAAGGAACTTGAACAAATACATCACCTGACGTAAATCTATTCAACCATTTTATTTGTCCTTCTAATGTATCTAATACACAAACTGTTAAGTCTCTGAAAAATACATCTTCAAAATTAAATCTATCTCCTATCATAACGATATATATTAAATATAAACTTTCTCTTCATGAAATTATATACCTATTACTTAACAAATTTATATCAACTATGAGTGTAAAATCATTATTACTTTGGGAAAAATGGCGTCCTAAAAATATAGACGAGGTAATCTTACTACCCCGTATAAGAAAGCAATTTGAGAATGGAATTTCTCAACATTGTATTTTATATGGTCATTACGGAACGGGTAAAACTAGTTTGGCCAGAATACTTATTGGTAAATACACAAAGGAAACTCCTTGTTTAGAATTGAACTGTTCAATGGACACATCTATTGATATTCTAAGAGAAGAAATTCAAAACTTCTGTAAGTTTACACCAATGATGGAAACAGAATCAGACATAAAATATGTTTTTCTTGACGAGTTTGAAAGAGTTTCAATACAATTTCAAGACGCCTTCAAAGCTTTCATTGAAAAGTATAACAAGAATGTTAGATTCATTATCACCACCAATCACTTAAATAAAATTTCTGACGGTATAAAATCAAGAATTCCACAAATAAACTTTGATTGTCAAGGAGTTGATGAAGAAAGATATCTTAAAACAGAATTATACAAAAGAATAAATAACGTAATTCTACCAGAAGAAGGTAAACAAATACCCAAAGAAGACTTAGTTTCTATAATAACTAAGAAGTTTCCAGACTTTAGGTCTATAATGGTTGAGGTTCAAAACTATTTAGAAACTGGAGATTTAGGATCCAACTCATCTAATGTATCTAACAAGGTTAAATTAGAATTATATAACTCAATATATGACAAATCATTAGACTATGAGAAAATATATCATTTTTTAATGACCAATTTTGGAGCTGATAAAATTGATGTAATGATAAAGCTATTAGGTAAACCATTTATCGATTGGTCAATTTCAGAAAGGAAAAATATAGATAAACTTTTTGAATGTAATTATATAATTGCAGACTACTCTTCAAAATTAGAAACCAACACAGACCCTATTGTATTAGGACTAACAATAGTTGGTAAGTTCAGAGACATTTTATTGTAAATAAGAGCCATAATATATTAATATATATGTTATGGCTTTCAACTTTACAGACTTTTATATAGAATATCCAGGACATCCTAGATTTAGAGACTTACAAATCATAGAAGATGATGTTGTTAGAATAATATTGCAGAAATGGGAAATGGTATTATTTACAAACAAAGGTGAGCTATTTTTTAATCCTGGTTTTGGAGGAGATTTAGAAAGACTCTTACACGAAACTAGACTATCAGCTGAAACAATAGAATCTGACTTAAATGGTCAAATAAACTCTTATATAAGCGAATTAAATGGAGTTCCTTATACACTTAAAGTAACATTTTACGAGGATCCTGAAAGATATCAAGAATATATGGAAGTTTATTTCTCTATAGCTGACTATGAAATATATGCTGTGATTAATTAAATATATAGACACATGAGATATATCAAAACATTTGAATCTTATATAGACAACGAACTTATATCTAAAGTAGAATTTTACAAAGTTCCAAATGGAGAGAAAACTGTTTTCAGACCATCATTTGGTGCTAAAAAAGGTGAAACTGATTTTTACCAATTAAGATTAGAAGGAAAACCTGTTGTAGAAATAGAAGTTAATCCAAATTCAAATTATGGCAAACCCGAAATAATGTCAGCATTCTCTGATATAAGAGGTAAAGGTTTAGGTGAATATCTTGCTAAGAAAGTACTTGATATCTATTTAGAAGATGAAGTATTTGTAAGATGCACAAAGGATAGTAAAAAATTCTGGCAAAGATGTGGAGCTACAGTTGTGGATACATCAGATCCTTACTTACTACATTTTATTAAATAGGACAACTATTAGCAGTATAAATATACTTATAATCTCTTTTAATTTTAACTCCTAAACTTTCAGCAGTAGTAACTACATCTTCTAAACACTCAGAATCAGCACCACCCACAATTGTAACTTCTCTACCTTTTAATGATTTAAGTAATTCATATAATTTAACAGGACAATGAAACCAAACATGGTTATTGTTTATAAAGGTAATAATTGTTCCTTCTTTAGTATTGAAGATATCACCTTTCTTTAACTCTTTTCTATCTTCTTTATCAGAAATTTCTTGATAAACCTCTTTATCCAATACTTTCTTATAGAAATCAGCATCCACTTTATAGTTATACCTTTTCTCAATAAGGTCTTTTTGATTTGGAAAATGATAAAGATCTTTATGAATAGGAATTACGGGTGTTTCATCATATAAATAATCTTTATCTACATTCTTACCATCTGTATGATTATCCCAGATTTGATAAACACTTTGAAAGTTATTACAATACTTCTTTAACTCATTAAGATACATCTCTGAAAAGAACTTTCTAAATGACTTTTGAACATCAACAATAATCAATGTATCATCATTATAACTTTCAAATGTTTTAAGGAATTTCATAACATATATATTAAATAAAAAACCCATCAAATATTTTGATGGGTTTTTAATTCTTTGAATATTTTATAGATTAAAGAGGTAATTCTTCGTCACCTTCTTCTTCTTTTTCTTCACCTTCTTCTTTTTCTTCCTCTTCTTGAGCTTGTCCTTGACCTTCTTGAGCCTGAGCTTGTCCTTGTCCTTCTTGAGCTTGTCCTTCTTGAGCTTGTCCTTCTTGAGCTTGTCCTTCTTGAGCTTGTCCTTCTTGAGCTTGAGGTTCTTCAAATTCACCTTGTGCTGGTGCTTCTTGTGCTTGAGCAGGTTGAGCTTGTGTTTGAGGAGCTTCTTGAGTTTGAGCTTGAGGTTGAGCCTCTACTTGAACTTGAGGTTGAGCCTCAGGTTGTGTTTGAGTTTGTGATTGACCACCACCCATTAAAGCCCCGCCAGGAATTTTTTCAACATCTAAGTTGTCCATATTAATAAACTTTACAATTTCTTCAGCAATATCAACATCACCAAAGAACGTGCGTAGGTTTTTACCTGTAGTGTCTTTTACTTTTTTCACATAAGCATTGATTAAAGACTGAGGAATATCAATCATTGTCTTTACTTTGTAAATATCGTTTACTTGAAGAACCGATTCTTTAATGATTTCTTCTCTGTTCTTTTTAATACGATAATTTTCATATGTTCTAATATGCTTCATTTGTATTTGAATATTTTTTATAGATTATATATTAAGTATTAAAACTCATTTTTTATCATTTAATGAATTACTAATAAACCCAGTATTAATCCTATGATAGCAACACCCCCACCGAGACCACCAACTACCATTTTGGTTTTCATTTTTCTTAATTGCAAACTTTTCTCATCAATAACTTGTTGTCTATTAGCAACTTCATTTTCTAGAATAAGAATCTTTTTAAGATAAGAAGCAACCTCACCTTGTAGAGCCTTAATTTGTAAATCTTTATTGTTAATAGATTCTTTTAATTTAGCAATTTCCATTTTCTGTGAAGCAATTACTTGTTCTTTATCATTAATAACTTTAACACAAACTGAGTCATATTGACCCATTTGAGTATTTTGTTTTTCTAGAAGAGCTAGTAAATCTGTACTATTATCAAGATTTTGAGCTTGTTCAATAGTCATTACTAAAACTTGTTGACCATTTGAATCTATTTCAAATTTTGGATATTCTATAGGTTTTGAATATTGAGCAAATGATGATAAACTTAAAATCATTCCTATAATTAATGTTAGAAACTTTTTCATATTAGTTTTTAGATTTATTTTTTAGTGATTCTAAAAGAGCATCACCAGTTCTATTAGGTGGATTCTTTTTAAACTCATTTATTTTATTTTGAGTTTCTTCAAGATCATGTTTTAATTTATCTAAATTAGCTTTAGATTTATTAGCCTCAATTTCAGCTTTTTTAGTTTGTGCTTCTTGTTTAGCTAATTCTGCTTGTAATTTAACATCTAATTGTCTAAGACTATCAGATTTTGCTCTCCAAGAGTTTATTTCCAAGTCTACAGCCTTTTTTTGATTCTCTAAATCTTTAAACTCCTGTTCTAATTGTTTAACTCTTTCCTTTGATGCTTTATCACCTGAAAAAAACCATTTGAATCCAAACAATAGCGTCAATCCGAGTAATATTAGGATGAGAATTGATTTAATATCTAATTTCATAAAATGTCTTTATTTTTAAAATATATATTATTTTACCAAACCGACCTTTTAATTTTGAGAAATTTTATATATATTTGTAAATAAAATAAGAACCAAATACATGGCATATAAAAGATTAATTTCATTTGACTTCGATGACACATTGTGTTACACACCAAAACCTGAAGAAGGAAAGATAATTTGGAAAGAAAAAACAGGAACAGAATGGCCATATGGTGGTTGGTGGGGAAGAGCTGAAAGTATCAATCCTGAAATATTTGACATACCAGTAAATCCGTGGGTTTATAAAAAATACTTAGAAGCTGTTTCTGATCCAGATAACTATGTTATACTTGCAACAGGTCGTCTTAAAAAAGTACCTAATATGTTAAGTCATGTTGAAAATATATTAAACAGAAATAATATTTCATTTGATGAAATTCACCTAAACTGGGGAGGAGATACATACAATTTCAAAACTAAACTATTTGAACAAAAAATTGAAGAACTTGGAGTCAGTGAATTTGTTATGTATGACGATAGAAGTGAACACTTAGTTAGATTTGAAGAGTGGGCTGAAGAACATCACATTGATGTTACTGTTGTTGACGTTGTTAACAAAAAAGAAACAAATTATTCAAATAATATATAATACATAGAAAATTAAAATTAGTTTATGGCTACAATTACTAAAAAGAAAACAAAATCGAAAGTTGATGAAATACTTTCAAAACCATATAGGTTAGTTCTACACAACGATGATTA
>Ga0208133_1000616_pt1 | contig 13636 bp, 16 predicted proteins | sample ColrivemetaGS535_FD_187595 | JGI IMG/M metagenome (GOLD analysis project Ga0208133, IMG submission 187595) | Estuarine microbial communities from the Columbia River estuary, USA - metaG S.535 (SPAdes) (version 2) | ecosystem: Environmental > Aquatic > Marine > Intertidal zone > Estuary | place... | reverse complement strand
TAATAAACGAGTTAGCTGTAATATTACTGTTAACAACAAGTTGACCAGCTATGTTTACTTGGTTTGTGTTATTAATAGAAATACCTGTATCATTTCCTAGACCATCTGTAATTACTTTAAAAGCTCCCGTCAACTGGTCGTTGTCTGAGAGCTTTAATAGTGAGTCATAGGTTGAGTTTATTGCTTTAGAGGTAAGAGTGATACCCATTTTAATATGCTATTTAGTTGTTTTTTTTACTTTCTTCAGATTCCTTTTGAATCTTCTTTAGATAAGCCTCAAGCTTGACAATGTTAACCTTTTTAGGTTTATACATCTTCTTTATGTCCATTATAGTACCCAGCTGTGGAAATTAACATCCCTATCTGGATACATTTCACCATTAGTAGATTGATTGTACTCTGGATAATCTTGACTATAGAATCCCATATAATCCACAAAACGTCTAGTATAAAACTCAGCAGTCTCATTAACTCTATTCAACATAGAATTTAACTCCTCTACAGATATAGTCTCAGAGTTTTCACTACGGTGTTTAAAAACACCTCCGTTGCTTATTTGATACATAGCAAACGGCAAGTAAGCACTCTGAGTAAACCAAACTAACATAGGTTTAATATACACGTCAATTAAGTTCTTGTACTTTACATTGCCAACATTATTAATGTCTCCAGAGATTACTAGAGCTTGCAATCTATTATAAAGCTTTCCTCCTAAATAGTTTTGTATATGAGTATCCTGTGCTACTTCTATAAATTGAACCAATTTATCAGCATCTACATTGCCGTCTATAATAGACTTGCGTTTTAAATCGTTTATTGTTATAAATAATGCCTTCTCTGCCATAGTTATTTAGTTTTAGGATATGCACCTCTACCTGGCATATCAACTGGTCTTATTGGTACTTCTTTTGGGTTGCTAGGCTCATTAAAACCATCTTTTACAGCATCAGAAGCTTCTACCTCTGTATCAGAACTTACTTTTTTCTTGTAAACCCTTCTCTCCCAAAAATGATGGCAGTTTTTACCGCCTTTAAACTTGAATAGACTATAATTTGCTCCATTATGACCTAACTCTTTATTTAGTCCTCTAAAAGACATCTGAGAGATGTCTTCTTTCCTAAATACAATTTCTTTCTTAGTTAAAGACTCTAATTGCTTGCAGAATTTACGGCTCTTATCAGACTCTCTAAGAGGTGCATAAGCATATCTAACCTTATACCCCGAATTATCTTGAGAAGACCTTGCAGATGCCTTAGAATCGCTCTCTGAAACTGCTAGAGCTGTAAAATCAAACTCTTGATTGTCATCCGTTACTTCTTCAGAGTGTACTAGCTCCCAATCAGAACTAATAACCTCTCCCATTTCCTCTAGCTGAGTATATAAATCATCTCCTTCTTCATCAGAGAAGTCTAGTTTAGCCTGGGAAGATAATTTCTCCCCAGTCTCTTCTTCTCTCTTAACTTTAGTAGATATATTCTCTAATTCTGTAAATTCTATTGGCTGTAGTGTTACAAAGTATAGGTTTAAGAAAATACTATTGAATTGAAGTATATCCTCTAGTCCGTCTAGTATTTCTTGTTGGAATGGTCTAATAACAATGTTGTCCATAAGGATGGAAGCAGTTCTAAGTTCTTCTGCATTGTTACCAAATCCTGTGTTGTCTTTTATACCAAGTAATATTGGAGAAACAATACCGTGACCTAACATAATCTTTTCTCTAGACTCATCAGCTAAGAATTGATATTGTGCGTGAGCGTCAGGTAAATGTATTGGCTCTAAATCAGCCTTTGTTTCAGCAGACTCATTAAAAGTAAGAATAAACTTACCAGCATTTGATGAGCCACTAAACTTATCCATTATCTTTCTTTCAATTAACTCTTGAGTTTCCTCATTAGGTACTCCATTATTGAAGTTAATCAATAAAGATGGCTGTAAGCCATTCTTTATGTTGTTTATGTGGTAGTTTGATACTTCTTCTTCTAGAGAACAGTACTGAAGACATCCATTGTAATCCACAGGAGCATAGTAGTAAAATCCAGAACGATAAGGCTTGAATACATAGATTTCAATCAAATCAGATTTACTTCCGCATTTAAAAGTAGGTATCCTTTTAGGATTATCAGAAGGCTTTATATCAGCCCACTTAGGATGATAGTAATAAGCTTGAACCTTTCCATCCTTTGCCTTCTCAGCCCTAAGAGTCTCCATTGGAAAGTGTAGTACTTTTACTATAGTTGTCTTTTGCTTGTTGTACACAATTTGAACAGCAGCTTGACCAAGCATCTTATAGTCATTAACAACTCTCTTGATTTCTCTAGACTTTAAAAGCATCTTCATCTTAGCAAACATCTCTGGTTTGATTTCAGAATCTGTTGCCTCTAGTCCACGACCATAAATCATATCAACGATACCGTTAATACAACGAGCATTTGTTGGACTGCCTAGATATTTGTCGATTAGACCATCGAAATAATCATTGTCATCTCCATATTGAATCCAATCCTTGCCGTAAACCTCTTTGACTATAGGTGTTTGGTATCCAGACAAGTTTACTACTCTAGTAGAACCTTGAATTTTAGGGGCTGAAAGTTGTCTTACTATTTTATGTTTCATGTTATAATACTATGTATTCGTCTTCTCCAGAATCATACTGATTGTATTTACTGGTGTTAATTGTATGTATAGTCTCATCGTTGGTTTGACTAGTAACGTAAGCTTTATCTCTAAACCAAAGAGAGTTGTCTTTGCTGAACTCTAAATAATAAGAGTTTTCATCTGTTAATATAGAAAAAGTAACAGAAACAGAAACAAAGTTTCCATTTAAGGTTGCCACTATATCATTAATAGTTTCTTTTTTGCTAGTACCGTCTTCAACTACAACTAAAGAAATATCATTAAAAGGAAAACCTTCTAATGGAATATCTCTAGGAACAATATTAAAAACCTGTTCGTTTGTGTTTGGTAATAATCTTATCATAATAAGATAACTAAAAAGTGCTGTTTTTGTTTTAAATAGAAAAGGGAGAGCATAAGCTCTCCCCCCTTTCTTTATTCGATGATAATTGGTTTATCCAGCTACTACTGTGAATCCTACTGAAGCAGGAGCATCTCCTAAGAAGTTAGCAGGAGCTTTCTCCATACCAGTTAATGTAAGCGTGTATCCGCTTAATTCATTCATAGCACCACCTGTAACAATAGTGCCTCCTGTTACGTCCATTCCGTGTTCTAGTCCAGCTAAGAAGTAGTTTCCGTTGTAGTCCTCAACAATTACTTGAGGTCTTCCGTAAGATAATAACTTTAACTCTTTGTGGTCAGAAACAGTTAGTTTCTTTAGAGTAATCTCTAGTACTTGCTCAAAAGCAGTAGTACCAGTAGCTCTATCAGACTGTATGTTTTGTGTGAATGTAGAAGTTCCTTTGATGTCGTATTTATACGCACTTGGAGTTCCTGCAACAGCATCAATAACGTCTGTGTTCGTGACATCATAGGTAATAGCACCTAAGTCACCAAAGTTTACAAAATAAATAGCCTTTAATCCTCCTACTGAATCTTTGCAGGGTTCTAAACGGCCTAGTGAAATATCGCAGCTCATTTGATTGTGTTTTATTAGATTAATTAAAAAAGGGTAGGCAGGCTTTAATGGCTTACCTACCCTTTAATTTTATTTGTTATTTAATTATGCAGGAGTGTAAAGAACGATGTCTGAACCAATTCCGTACTGTACGCCAGCTGTTAATCTCATAACAACTCTTACGTTTTGAGAACCGTCAATGTCAGCCATATCAATAACTTTTACTTCGTTGTGGTCAGATAATAAACCAGTACCAAAGAATAAGTTAGATTTCTCAGCAGCAACCATATAGTTGTCAGATAATCCATTGGCAACAAAGATTTTTACTCCATCAAAAGATAAAGAACCGTTGTTGTACCATTGTGTTCCTTGTGCATTTGTACCATTAGCACCTAAGCCAGCAGCAGCAAATCCTCCTAATGCTCTAACGTAAGCTCTAGCTACGTTTTGAGATACATAAAGATTCAAGTCTTCTTTTCCGTAAAGAGCAGATGGAATAGCATCAACTAATTTACCCATTTCTTCAATTACGTTAGCAGCAGTAATAGCAGTTCCTACTACGTCAGAAACGTCTGCATCAGCAGTCATTAAAGTAATTAATCCGTCAAACTCACCAGCATTAGCGTTAACTCCAGACCAGATGTTGTTTTCGTTTTTCTGAGCTACTTTAGCAGCAACGTGAGCAATTAAGAAGTCAGCGAAAGATGGAGGCAAGCTATCAAAAGCAGATACTCCCATTTGTACAGCCTCCCAGTCAGAACGGAAGTCTTTCTTACATAATTGTAAGTTTACTTGAAACTCTTCTGGTTGGATGATTCTTTCAGTTAATGTAACAGTTGACGTTGGGTCAAAGTCACAAGTAGCGTCTTTTAAAACATCGTCAGTAGAAATCTTCTTGATGACTTCTTTGAACTTGATGTTTGGTTTAACTTCGATTCCACCATTCTCAATGGTAGAAGCAGATAATAATGCAGCAGAAATATATTTTCCAGCAAATTCACCTGCGTAAGTAGTAGTGATAGATGTGTTAGTCGGCATTGTTTTATTGTTTAGAGATTTTTGATAATACTAAGTCAAATGTAGTTGTAGCTCTTTTTTGAGCAAACAATTGTTGTGGTCTAGCCGCAACAACTTCTTCTGGAGAGTGAGTTAATTCTTTCACTTCCTCTTGAGCAGATAATTCTGCTTCTAGTTCTTGTGGAGCATCTTTAGGCTCCTCTGTACTCATAGATTCCATAAGTTGGTCGTACATAGCTTTCATTTCAGCTAATGCTTTGGCTAACTCTTCTTTAGTAGCGTACTTGTCGTCTTCTTCAATAGCATCTTCAATAGCATCCTCTGGAGCTACTTCATCTTCTATTGGAGCTTCTGCTAAGTCCTCAGCTACCGCTTCTTGCTCAGTCAATTCAACTTCCTCTTGAACCTCCACAGCTTCAGTAGCTAATGGCTCTTCTTTAGAAAGTAGAATATCCTTGAATTTTTCAACGATTTCTTTTGCGTTCATATTAATTGGTTTATTTATTTACTAAATATATTATGATAACTACAATAAAACTTATTGTTGTATTTTTAACTATCAGATACTTTGGTTATGTTTCCTATTCCTTGATTAATCATATTGCCATTACAGCATTTAGTTGAATAATTTCCGTTCTTACAAAGGCATCCTCTCTTGGATGACTTTGGACTTGTTCTGCTTGGTGTTTCTTTCATCTTATCACGCATAACTTTGTGTTTTTTGTATAAAGTATATTATATCCCACACCTGAGCAGTACCTCCGTGTGCTTGTATTTGAAAGTTAGCACCATTATTTACAAAATCTTGGTCTGTATAGAACTGAACCATAGAATGTGCATTTTGAGGTATGTCATTGCCTTTATAAAAAGACATAACCATATCTACTCTATGTAAATCTCCATAACCACTCATTGAAAAGTCTATATGTGTTTGGTTTGCATTAATCGCTGACATTTTAAATACAACAGTAACTACATAAACATTGTTTACTGCGTCAGATATAAATTTGCCTGTTATTGGGTTATAATAATCTAATCCTGATTCACTTCTTACTATGTTACCCCCATTGTTAGGCATTGCTATAGTAACTTGGTCTGCTAATTGAAGTTTGTTTAATTCAGTATATTCTGTGTCGTCATATCTTACCCAACCTATACCTGTGCCTTCTCCTGCTTGTGGATACAACTTTCTCCACGCACCATTGTAGACTTGCCATATACCACTCTCAGTAGTTACCATTGCACCCTCTTCTATGTTAAAGGTCAATCTTTTAGCATCGGTAGTTTGATGTGCGTGTACTTTATAACTTGTGTTATTACTCGTCATCTTCTTCTTTGTATATGGTTAAACAAAAGTCTACTAAAGGCAAATACAAAACGTGGTCAATAGTATTAGTATTGTTGTACTTGTACGTTCTAATTCCGAACAGTATTCCAGGATAAAACCCTATGCTAATTTCCCATCCGTTAATCATTGTCTATGCTTTTAAGTTTAGATATTGCCCAATTTACTCCTGCTGAACCTCCCCAAGCATCCCACATAATTCCTCCACAACCTTCTGAATAAGGAACGTCTTTGTTTTGTTGGTGTCTCTTAAATGAGGCCATTCTAGCAATAGTTGAGCGACTTATAGGTTGTTTATTAGCTAACTGACTAGCCCTCTTCCAACCTACAGATGTTCCGCAAGAACTTCCGTTTTCTTTCTTCCACTTTAAAGCTTTCTTAGCATTGTTTACAGCACCTTGTGGGTAATCACTATACGATTCAAGTTCAACTCCATAAGAAGACAGCATAGCGTCTTCTAAATCATACAATGTCGCTATTGCATCTAACTCGTCTGAAGAGAAGTCTTCTTCAATAGATTCGTTTGGTCTGTCTAGCTTGTCAGCAAAGAATCCCTCAATAGAAAAGCCTTTTACTTTACCTTTCTTAACAAACTCCTCCCAAATTTCATCATTGTTTACTTTAACAGATACCATCCAAGTACCTTTAGGCAAACTAAGACCATACTTCTTAGACTTGTCCATTTCAGAGTCTTCTATAATCCAAGATTCAACTACAGATAATCCTTCTAGGTCTACTTGATGTTCTAAGGTTGAGTTATTCTGCTTACCTCTAGACAAAAACAATTCAGAAGCCTTCTTAACGGTTTCCTCGCTAAAGAATATGTTATACTCTTCTTGACCATTGGTTCTGTATATTTCCTTATTGGGAATTAATGCAGCGCCCATAAGTATTCTTTTTTCTTTGTCTACTTCCGCTAATTGGACTTCGTGCTTCTTTAAAGCAATGAAGTCTTCTTCTATAGCAGGAAACTCAACAACAGAGATAGCTTCTATTCCGCTAAATTCGTTCTCTTCGTCTATGTAAAGTTCTATTGTTTTCATAATATGATAACCTAATTTGTTCGTATTTGTTTTATTTATCCTAGACTAGCCGTAGTTACAATATTTCTATCCATTTCTTGCGCAGATGACACGTCCTTAGATACAACATAAGTTCTTATTGGCTTTTGCATTTGCGACTGTATTACAGACGCAATTTGATTACTAGAAGATTGACCTACTACATTGAAGTCTGGGGCTTGTACTCCAGATGTTCCTGCTCCACTAGCAGCTGCACCAGCGCCTATACTAGACTGACTAGACACAAACTTCTGTTTAGCAATAACAGCCACTTGAGCAAGTCCACTACCAATAATTGCAACCATTGATGCTATTCTTTGAAAAGTAGATAGAGCAGGGTCTTTTAACGCTGCTGTTGCTGCTAAATAAGTGTTTATTGTTGCGTTAGCAATACTAGCAGCTTTGTTCATCTTAAACTTCTTTCTTTCTATCTCATCTTGCTTTTTCCTTAAAGCTTCATCGTTTTGACCTATTTGATTTTGTATCTTCTTTCTTTCATCGGCAGATAGTTGTTCGTTAGCAAGCCTTTCTTTTAGTTCATTGTTTACTTTATTTGTCTTGTCTTGCTCTAAGTCCATTTCTCTCTGAAATGATGCGTCCATTACTCCAAAAACAGCATTTGAAACATCTTGAAAAGCATATATGGCAGCAAGCTTATCTTCCTCCCTTAATTTAGCTACAGCTTTATTGCCATTATCTTCTACTTCTTGTCTTTTCTTTTGATAAGCAGCTAGACCATCGGTAGTTTCTTTTGCTCTTTTTTCAACTTGTTCTTTTGCAGGAAGCAATGTTTCAAGCATTCCCTCAAGATGTTTATCATCAGTATAAGTTTCGGCTTCTACCTTTAACTCTTTGTTAAATGATTTTCTTATAGATAATGCTCTTTCGTTAGACTCATTTATTAAAGCTATTCTTTTATTTTCATAAGCCTCTTGTATTAAAAGCAATTCACTATTGCTTCTTTTTTCTTCTTTAGCTTTATCTAGGGCTGATTTTTTTTGTATATCTAACTCCTCAAGTCTTAATCCAGTTATTCCATTTAAGTTTTGAAGTTGAGCTTCTTCAGTCAATTCATTTACAGATTGTAAATACTCAAGCTGAGATTTAACCAGTAAAGAGTTTAAATCTTCTAACTTTTTTATAGCTGGTGTTTTCTTGTCATCAGAGAACAAAACCTCCAATTGTTTCAACAAGTCTTTAACTATTTTTTTGTTTTCGTCTTGTATTTTCTTTTTTGTAAACTGACCTCTTTCTTCTATTTTTTTACCATAAAAATCTGCTTGTTCACCAGCAAATCCAAATGAGGCAAAAAACAATATTGCTTTTCCAGCAGCTTCATTAAAGGCAAGAAATTTATCTACAGAATCTGCTACATCTGCACCAGACTTAGCATTTAAAATTGCCATTTCACCATATATCCTCTGAACCTCATTTACAATAGCTTGAGATTTAGCGAGTTTTTCTAATGCAGCTATTTGAGCATTTATGGTCTTAGTAGACTCCTCTGTGGCTATTCCATTTTCGTCAAGAACTATAGTAAACTCTTTGTATTTTTTATTTACTTGGTCTACTATACTTTGTTTTTTCTCTAAAGACTCAGATGAATCGTTTATTATTTCTCTTGCTATTTTTAATTCAGTAGCAGACTTACCAATAGATTCATTTAAATCATCTGTTGATTTATTAGCTTTTTTAGCATTTTGCGCCCAAAAATCTAAAGCAGAAATAGCACTTTGAAATAGTAATAAAATACCTAATGGCCCTAATAATTCCTTTTTTAATAAAGCAACTGTATTTTTTAATGTTCCTAGTCCATTATTTATTTGAGACGCCCTACTTACAAGAACACTGAACAAACTTCCTAATTGAGAAATGTTGTTTGTTACTGCGGTTATACCGTATGGTAAATCTGAAATTAATCTTCCAAATTCATTTACCGTAGCACCAGCAAGTCCAGCAGCACTATTGAAGTCTTGAACAGACTTATCTAAAGTATTAGTTGAACTTATTAGTTTTTTAGCAGCAGACTCTGCTTGAACAAAACCTTTGGTTAGTCCATCTATTTTTATTTTACCGTCTTCAGTGTTTACCCTGACGGTATATACTACAATGTTTTCTGCCATTTTATTTTACTTTGTAATTGTTTCTTTTTATGCTTGTTTTAAGCTCCTTCCATGAAGATGGAGCTTTATATTTCCCCTTTGCTATATCTATATCCTCATCTCCAACATACCAGTCAGAAGTATTGAGTAAGTCTATTATATTTTTAATCATAGGTCTTCTATTAGTTCTAGGTCAGATTTGTTGTCTAGTAAGTTAGAGGTTATTGAGTTTATCTTATATTTCCTGTCTCCTATTATAAATCTGTCGTTTAATTTGTAGTTGACTAGTATGTTTAATGGAAGTACTGCTTTTACATTTAACATTCTATTTCTGTAGTCAAATACAGAAGAAATATAATTAATATGATAATTCTTAAACAAGGACTCGTAATTATAAGTTAAAGCAAACTCATCATTCTCAGCGTCAAAGTTAAGAGTCTGAGAAGAATCAGATTTAACATTAGAAGGTCTATTGTATGCGAGAACTTTAGTTGCGGAGTCGTCTGTAAAAGGCTTATAGTATATATAATCTCCAGACACGCCCGTATAAACCTTATAGAATAATAATGGTTTACCTTTTATCGTGTTTAAATTGTCATCTACATAAAGTCCGTACTGTATATTTACAGAAGAATTGTCGTTATCGTCAGTAAGTCTTTCGTATATAACCTTCTCAAAAGGTAATGCAACAGAATACTTAGCGCCGTCAATGTGTTTAAAGTCGTCTACAACTTTGTAGCTTTGTGAACCAAATTCTTTGTTATTTGTATCTGCAAACCTTTTAGCTAGTAAAGTTGAAGGTGATTGGAATTTATATTCCAATTCACTATAGTTAGCAACTCTCTTAACGCTACTCTCTTCTACATTTACATATTTAGTTATGTCGTAAGGTCTTCCATCAGAATAAAACTTATCTAGTGTTTTCACAACAATAACATTGTCATCTCCAACGTAAGCAGTCAGATTAAACATTTTAAATAGCCCAGTAAGAAAGTCTATTATCTTTATATCTGGAACGTGACTAGTGATTATAACATCTCCAAATAATGATAGTGCAGATGATATGCTAAAGTTTTTATAGTTATTACAAGTTCCCGCTATTGTAGTTCGGCTAGTTGTAGTTTGCCAAGCAACATCAACAGAAGCTAGGGCGCTAGTATACGGTCTAGTAATATATACTTCTATATTATACTCTCTATTAGAAATTCCGTTACCATCCAAAACTATGGTATGTGAGTGTAATGTTGTTAGATTGTTTGCGCTATATAAAACCTCGTTGTCATTATTTACATCTACTATCTTTATGTTATACGGCAAGGCAGATACTGGTGTTACAGTAAGCTGTGCGCTAAGACTCCTAGTCTCATTAGCAAAGTTTATAGCAGTAAAAGTAAAACTCTTGCTGTTTAAAGTGACATAATCGCTTGGGCAGTTTATTGTGTTTACGTCAATAGCGTAGTCTCCAGCTAGAACGGTAGCTTCATTTGCCTCCTCAAACATAGTACCCTTCTCTCTGTGTAGCCATAAATACAAATCAGTAAAGTCTGTATCATTAAAGAAATCATCTGAGAAGACTATCTGTGGATACCTATCCTCTATAGCTTCTATTATGTGTTTAACTCTAATCGCAGGCTTTAAATCCTCTTGATGAACTCCAGCGTATATACTAGGAACAGTGTCGTTGGCTATATTTCTAGTATTTTCTATAGTTGGTAAAGAAACCGAGTCATATATAAATCTGTTCTTAGCACTCATTAGGGGGTATATAACAGAGTAATTAGGTAAAGTAGATACTCCGTATGTGGATGTTAGTCCAGTAGATACGTTACTAGAGTTCCAAGTATGATTATAGTTGTTTAAGTAAGTTAGAACATCTAATTTATCTTCTCCTAAAAGATTGGCTAGAGTAACAGTAGAGCCGTAGAACGTCAAATCATACGCATAAGCCCTGTTGTTTTTCATCTGTACGTTAGTAAGCGCTATAGTGCCACTTCTAAACTTCTGATGGTTTATTTCAATTACAGCATTACTCCTGAACCTAGCATCATAACCATTAACAATACTAGGGTCGTGATAGTGTTTAAATATCAAGTTGTTATTTCTAGACGCTTTTACAGAGAAAGATTGGCTGTAGTCAGTAAAAACCTTGTCTATGCTCTTTATATTCTGTATGGATGAAGTTATCTGAAGGCTTTCGTCTTCAAATAAATCAATCCTTTGGCCTTCTATGTATAATTGAACATCTTGCTTCATTATCGGATGTTGTTTATTTTATCAAAAGCGTATTCAAATTCTAGTGAATAGTCTATTAACTTATTGTTTACAGATGTTTTGTACTCTAGAGAACTTGTTTTTGCAGATACAGGAAGAACTTGTGTTCCATTATCTATCCAAACCTCTTCAGACATTAATAGCTGAGTAATTAAGTTGTTAAAGTCTTCTGGCATAAAGCCTGTATTAAGAGTGATGCTTTCTTTTGCGTTTACATTAAATGACTTTACTTGATGCTCTGCCGTATTATAAGTAAAAGTAGAAGCAAAATCTATAGTGTTTCTCTTAAAACTGTCCGAAGTTACATTTATACTTTTGTTTGAGCGTTTAAAGAACCAAAGGTTCTGCATCGCTCCATATTTATTGTAGAATATAATATTGAATGGCGTGTACTTAGGCTCGCATATCTTATAAAGATTAAGAGTCTTAGTTCCAGAAGGGGCTAGTGTAATAGTAACAGTCTCCTTGTCGGGTAAGTTTGCCGTGTCAGTTATCTTAACGTAAACTATTTTATTTGATGAGTCTGTAGAATCTCCAATAACTTGTTCCGTTCCTCCAGAATCCCAAGTACCATTGTAAGTGTCCCAATATTCTTCTACTTGTTCCCAATATACTACATTTACATCCCCATCACCTAGCTGAACTAAAGAAGCACCCTCATCGTATAAAGCAAATACAATATCGCTACCATCGTTGTAGTATATATCTAAATTGTCTTGTAACAAGTCGTTGCTAAGGGATGGCATAGCGCCATCCTCAAAGAACCCGTAACCATCTACAGCAAGATATGCGGCAGAAGAAACTAGAGAACCTATCTCAGTTCCAGGCGCTCTAGAGACATTGCTAAACATTTGATAGTCCCACTTTACCCATACTGCATTTGTAGCGTATTGATTGTATTCAGTCACTATATAATCCCTAACATAGTCAGCTATCTCAAAAGCTATATAGTCATTAGAGCCTATAGTGTTCTTTACAAATGAATACTGTGCAGAAGCAGGAGTACTTCCCTCTACTCCATCCCATATGTACAAGTTAAGCTCAATAGCTTTTAATGAAGCGTTTTGTGCTTTTATGAAGTATGGACTTCTTACGTTAATTTTTATTGCCATTATTTTTTTGTTACTTTGTTTACTTGTGTTTCAATGTCTCTTCCGTATGCTTCTAGTATTTCAGCTATTCCTTCTCCCTCATATTGTCTAGCCACTTCTTTTATAAAGTTTGTACCTTTGTGCTGGAACCTAGATATTGTTCCTTTCTCTTTTATAGATGCAGCAATAAACATTGCGGCTTGCTTATAGTCTTTAGCTTTAGTGCCTTTATATGGTACTATTCCCTTAGCCTTCATCCACTCTATCAAAGGTATTATTCCAGGCGCCCTCTTTCCAGGTTTCCTACCTTGGTCAATTACTTTAGCGTATTTAGCCGCTAAAACCTCTAATTTTAATATATCTGTATTTGCCGAATACATTTTATACTCAAAACTATTATTAAGCTTGCCACTAGCATAGGTATCATCAGCTATCATTCTCTCCTTATATTTAGAGACAAGTAGCTTACCTAGACGAAGCATTGCTTTTTTAGTTTCTATGTTCTGCATTAGCAAATACTAATTTCATTCGGCATAGCAACCTCAATGGTTGCGCCCCAACCAGCCAACTCGTTCTCAAACCTGTCTTTAAATGGTTGTGCTGAAGGCGAGCCTATTAATTGTAGTTTATTATCAAATAAATCCCCTCTCCTGAAGTGTTCTATAGCATAGCTTAATACTTGTAGCTGTGTATTGTAAACATCTTGTAGGTTATCGTTACCATAGAAAGAGTCCCCAGATATTGCATCTTTGTTATAGTCAACAATGTCTATAGCTAAAAACTGAATAGAAAAGTTTATAACGCTGTTGTTATACGTTACATTAGTTATATTAAAGTGGCTTAAAGGAAAAATAGTAGTCTTGTTAAGGTCTACTTCAGTAAGGTCACCAAAAGTGACCGTGAAGACATTAGGGTTTTCCCTGAGCTTATCCTTTAACCTGTCTAGTAGTTCGTATATCTGATTCATTATTAGTTTTTATTGTAAGATTGTTTTATTATTTTAGATTCTAACTCATTCTTCTCCTTCTCAAAGCTTAACCACATTAAGCAGGTGTGTAATGGAATTTTGGTGACTGAGTCAAGCTTTTGGACATCCCCTCCAGCAAGTCCATATATTGATTGATACCAACCCCACTTTCTTCCAAAGCCTGCTTCAAGGCTGTATTCCCCTTCTGAGT
>Ga0208133_1000611_pt1 | contig 13668 bp, 36 predicted proteins | sample ColrivemetaGS535_FD_187595 | JGI IMG/M metagenome (GOLD analysis project Ga0208133, IMG submission 187595) | Estuarine microbial communities from the Columbia River estuary, USA - metaG S.535 (SPAdes) (version 2) | ecosystem: Environmental > Aquatic > Marine > Intertidal zone > Estuary | place... | reverse complement strand
GATAAGAGAAGCTACTAAACTCCCAAGAAATAACTTGGTGTATTGAGTCTTAGTGTAACCCCCGAAACCTTTTCAAGTATAACCGCAAAGTAATTTCTATGTCAACCCCCGATCCAATTTGACTAAAATGTTAATATATTTTTAATTTGTATCATTCGCATTTTTGGAGGTCGAACAGGTGTTCGAATAGCGAGCACAGATTCGAGCCTAGATGTGGCGTAAATCACAAAAATAGTTTGAGAATACTCGCCAGTAACCCCCCTAAATGTCAGTGGGGTGTGTTATAGTTACACTATAAGAAATTGAGAGATACTCAATAAAGAAAGGAATTCAAAATGAATTCACTATTTGAAAAGTTCGCTACAGTAAGCGATTACCCACAGGGGCTAATGAACCTCTGTCCTTGCGGTCAGGTTGTCCTAGCACCTGCCCAGTATCACGAGGGTTTCCCTTGGTGGGAAAATCCTAACAGATGTCAGGAATTGTGGGCTAACTCACAAAAATAATTCCAGACACACCCCCTAAAAGGGGGGTAAATGTCAGTAGGGTCTGATAGTATTCTACTATAACTAAATAACAGAAAATCCTAAATGAGCCCCTAGCAATAGGGCAAATAAGTTAGGTCAAGGAAAAGGTTAGAAAGACTAACCGAATAAAAGAAAGGAATTCAAAATGAATTCACTAACAGTAATAACAGAAGGTAGCCACCCTATGGCTTCCTCTAACACTAAAGATAAAAATATCTTTCGCCTTGCTAATGGTAATTACATTAGCCGTATGGCATATGTCCATATGGTAGCCTCTGAGAATATGATTTCTCACCGCTACTTATCCCCTAACGAAAGTCGTTGGGTGTTTGACTATAAGAAAGTAGGGTCTAACTAATGACTATCACTTATTCACTATGGCAGGGTAGCCAATTGCTATCCGTTGATAACAAGGCTAATAATGCCGAGGAAATTCTTTCAGTAATGAAAGACCTAGAGAAACTAGGAAAAGGTTTCTCTTATATCGTTAGAGGCGTGGAGGTATCTAAGTAATGGGATACGTTGAATTCTTTCGCCTTGATAATGATGGGGCTGGTTGGGTTGATTTATCTAATGCCCGCCCTGATGAATTACTAACCCTTGAAATAGGGCTAGAGTTAGAGGGTAGCAGTGTGCTACCATTAGACGGAACTTTATTCTCAACACCTGAGAATAACTAAAAGAATAGGAAATAAAATAAATGGAAATAACACTTGAACTAACTAAATGGGGCTTTGGTCTTTATTCACCTTGGTTTGGCTTTGACCTTACTTGGGGCTTTATTGCTACCGCTTTGACTCTTACACTTGCTGTAAAGTTTCTAAATAAGCGTGGGCTTTATTTCTCAAATAAGTTTAGAAAGGCTAAATAAATGATGACCCGTAAGGACTATGTAAAGACCGCCGAAATTCTAAAAAAGCATTTCGAAAGTAATCCGCAACTAACTCAGGAAGTCTTTGAGGATTTAGTAGATGAATTCTCTTTGATGTTTGAAGAAGATAACGAAAGGTTTGACTCTGATAAATTTTTAGAGGCTTGCCTTCCTGATTTAGATTTATAAAAAAATAAATAATAAAATTGCTGCGATGATCTCGCAGCTTTTTTATTTTATAAATAAAAAAAAATAAATAAAAATAAAAAAATAAATAAAAATAAAAAACTCAAAAAAACGGGGCCCCCCGCTGTCGGGCGTGTCTGTGTATGAACCTGTGGATAAACCCCTGAAAAATGTGATGTGATTCACATTTCAAAATGTCCGATTTGTGGCATTACTGGTCAGTAGATGTCAGTGGTCTATGTTATAATTCTATTATAAAGAAAGTTGAGAAAGGTTCTCAAACTAGAAAGGAATTCAAATGAATTCAACAATTACAATGTGCAAAGAGCACACTCCATTCAAGCCTGCTATTTCAACAGTAGGTGATGACCAATTTACATTCTGCGAAGTTTGTGAACAAAACATTGAGCGTTGGTATGATGATACCGATGACGAAAGACTCCCTATGTGGAGAGATTGGAAGGTCTCTAAATAATGATAAATATAAATTGTAAAGGTTGCGATGAATTCGTAATGGAAATGTCCGAAGAGGATGCAGAATTTATTTCTGCCCTCTGCTCTAATTGTTGGGAGATATAAAATGGAAAAAGATATTTTTGGTTTTGAAAAAGCGATTGAATTGGATCACTTAACAAAAGAAGAATTAGAAGAAATTGCTATAATGTTAGGAATTAAAAAATGAATTTCTACGAAACATTTTTTGTAAGTGGTAATGCATTGTTTTGGTTTTCAATGTTTTGTTTTTGTTATGGATTTTATTTATTTGTAAAAGAATAAATATGCAAAGCTCTGCATAAAAATGCGGGGCACCACGCATTCGGGCGTGTCGCAATTAAGACACGCCGATAAAACGCCCCAAAATTTGTGTGAGTTTTATCACATTGCCCACGCTCCAAATAATGAGACTACTGCCCAGTATACTTGATAGTAGCGATTTTTTCTGTTATACTTTCAGTATTAGAAAATAAAGAAAGGTGGTCAAAATGACTACACTAAATGAAACTCTGTTCAGCACTATCGTGCACGATTACCATAACGGGGGCGTAAAATCCTCTTATGGTCTAGATGCTTATACCCGTAAGCAAATCTTGATTTATCTCTTGCGCTCTAAAGGGTGCAATTGTATAAATTGCTTGTGATGTAAATCACAACGACACTAGGGGCTAAATCCCCCAAAATGTCAGCCCCCTATGCTAAAATTGCTACTATAAACAAAAAGAAAGAAGGACAAAATGTCAGCAAATGTTTATTCAATCGAGTCCCTACTAGTGGGAACAAATTACTACTCACGCACCCTACAAGGTGAAATCGTAAGTGCAGAAAAGCACCCTAAAGCCGTATGGTATGACGGGTGCGAAAGTTATCTTGTAGAGGTTATGCCTAATAGCGGGTATAATAATTTTGGTCGCAGAACTTACCGAACTGTCGCCGTAAAAACTACCGACTAAATGTCGGTGGTCTTTGCTATAATTTATCCAACTAAAAGAAAAGAGAAAAAATGATAAACGGAACAATTACAACTTACTCAGGCGATAAAAAAGTTATCCCTTTCCAAAATCGTGAAGCGGTGCAAAAGTTTATTCAAGAACTTCCTAAGCGACTTCCTAAAAGCACTTCAGTATTTTTTGAGTGCGACATCTTTTCAATTTCAGGAACTATCAGAGGAGAAAAATAAATGGGAAATATTTTAGACGAACTAAAAGAAATAATTGCAATTCCTTGTGATGAGTGCAATGGTGCAGGATTTATCTTTTGGGGTAATGAAAATAATTTTGATGTAGAAACTTGCGATTGCCAATTTGATGAAACGGAGTTAATTTAATGTTAATGACTAATGGAGATTTGCTAGCAATTATTATTGCGCTACTAGGTTTAATTACTGCACTTGCTTATCAGTTTTATTTTATCCGCCGCTTAACTTTAGAAAATGAAATGTTATGGGATAAGTTTGCGGATTTAATAAAAGAAAAAAATAAATAAATGGAAATTTTATTTTTAATCGGGATGATCGTCGGCGCTGCATTTTTTATTCTTGCAGCTGTCGGTGATATCTTTTTATAATTTAACTTTCAACTAATTCCGACACGCCCGAGCGAGGCGGGCCGCCTGTGGATAAACCTGTGGATTAAGTAGGATGTGATTTTTCTCACAAAATTATTTACGACTTTATGCTAAAACCCTCTAAAAATGTCATCCGAGTCTGATAGACTTGTATTATTCACAACACGAAAGGGAAACTATGAACCTAGATGAATTCAAGGCACACGTTATCGCACAACGTGAAGCAAGCAAGGCGCAAGCCTTGTCAGTCCTATCCAATACAATTGAAGTAAAGAAAGAAGGTAATAAATAATGGAATACAATTATTCCCTAACTACTTCCTATGACGGAAGTCTTGTCCATACTCTGCGTGTTAGCGATTTACTAGAAATCGTTGGCGCTTGGAATAACTGCGTTGATTTTGGCGATGCTAAAGAATACGCAACCTATAACTTGTCAGACCCGACAGGTAAAATGTATACTAAGACATTCTATCGTAATGGAAATGTGAGCGTAAAATAATGGTATCAGTAGAACACTCTATAAAATTCGTAACTGAATTTGACGAAACTCATCCAATCTCTCAGCGATTCTTGCAATTAGGGAATTCTGCACAGGTTGAAATGCTTGAAGGAATGCTAAAGGCCTTGGTCCTTCCTGCAATTTATCCAGTAGTAAATGAAATAAATGAAAACGGCTCTTACGCAATTCTAAAGGTGGTTGAATAATGGGAAGCAATATGGCATATGACTTAGCAAGCGATGAACTAGGATTAGACTTAGAGGTGGCTATTGCTATGCACTTACAATCTAATCATTACCCGCCCGTTCCTACTTCAATGGTCGAGCCTTGTATTCAAGCAATCGATGCTTACTATGAGGAAGACTACAATCGCCCAATCGAAATGCCTGAAGGCGTATCGTATAAGGGAATGAAAACCGCACCCGCATCAGCAATAATTGAACAACACCACTTATCAGCGTGGCTACCAGAGGAGTATTGAAATGGAAAATGAAAAAGTAAAACGTGTGCAGGAGTTGCGTCGCAGTAATGCTGCGACTGCAATTCCCTCTAAGAAAAAATATAAAAGAAAAATTAAAAATAAAAAAGAAAAAGTTTTGCAATACTACAGCGATCTAGTATCACCATTCTTTAAATAAATATTCACAACGCTGCATAAATATGCGGGGCTCCCCGCAGTCGGGCGTGTCGCTATTAAGGACACTGTGATTTTTCTCACAAAATTTAGGCGGGCTAGGATTTGTAAATGTCAGTCTAATTTGATAGTATTGTATTACCCAAAAGAAAGGTAAACTAATGAACGACATTAACTCTTGCTATTGCACTAACTATTCTATTTGCACCATATGCGTAAAGGGATACTATCGAGATCCCGTCGTGGACTATATGGAAACACGTATGGCCGACGCTGAAATGGGGGACCTATAATGTCAGTGGAAACAATTATAATTAATGATATGAAACTAAAACGTTCTAACGATAGAAAGGTGGCTAACCTTGTCACAAAAAATGGAAAGCAAGCAGCAATCGCTAATACATTCGGCCTACCTGCTGGAAAAGATTTCTCGTGCCCTGGTGCCACTAGTATTTGTGAAAGCGTTTGCTACGCAGGAAAGCTTGAAAAACTCTTCAAGGGAGTGAAGACTAATCTTCTTCATAACTGGGAGCTCCTACGTAATGCGGATATGGAGACAATGTATTCCTTGCTTAATGAAATGATTATTGATTTTAAAGCAGACTGCGTAAAGAAAGACGCCCCTATGCTATTCCGTATCCACTGGGACGGAGATTTCTTTAATGATTTCTATACATATGCCTGGAAGAATGTAATCAATGAGCATTCGGATGTTCAATTCTGGGTTTACACACGTGTAAAGTCTGCAGCGCTCATTCTTAAGGATATCGATAATCTATCCTTATACTATTCAACGGATGATGAAAATATTTCAATTGCTACGGACCTAAAACAAAATGAAGGAATTCGCCTTGCATACCTTGGCAAAACTTTCGCCGTTACTGAAACTAAAATGAAAGAGTTAACGGGTAAGCCTGGCGCTAAGTGTCCTGAAAATATGAAATCAATTCCACTTATCTCTAGCAATGGGTCCGCTTGTGTATCTTGTGGCCTATGTGTCTACGGTAAGGCGGACATTCGATTCTCTGCGACAAAAAAATAAACATGATTCATCTGATCGTGTTTACTATGGTGGGAGTACTGACAGCTCCCGCCATAATTATTTTTTTATTGTACAACTCTGTACATAAAAATTATAAAAAACAAGAATCGAAAAACGAATAAAAGCGGCGGGGCCCGCTACTGGCGAGTATGTCAAATTACGGCGATGTGATTTTTCTCACAGAATTTTTAGCGGACAAATCGGACATTTCTCCCATTACTTAGGGGTTTGGATTGGTAAATGTCAGTAGGGTTTGCTAGAATTGTAATAACAACAAACGAAAGGAAGCAAAATGACAACAACTCCACAAATCGGGGAAACTATCACAACCGCAAAGTCTGGCGTGTCAGGCAAGGTTGAGGAAGTAGTCAAGAACGCAAATGGCTCTTTGCGTGTTCGCCTCAATGTTGAGGGAACAGAACGCTGGACAACTATCAAGTAGTCCAGAACGAAACAGGGGTAGTTTATTGAGAGTGTCCTCACCCAATGTCGTAAGTAAGAACTCTCACCCTTCGGGGTTTGTCAGACCCTACTGCTAGACTAATAATAACAACCCAAATAGAAAAGGAAACCTATGTCCAGAGCAATCACAGTAAAGGTGGCAACACCAAAAGTAATCAAGGCACTAGAAAGTCGTCTTGCTGAATTAGAAAAGAACTACGCAACACAAGGTGCTAACGAAGCAAAGCACACTAAGGCACACGAAGCGTGGAAAAAGGAAGTTGGCAAGTGGGCTATTGACAATTTCTCAAAGGCAGAAAACCTACGCACAAACTATCGTTCTTGGAACAACACTCTCAATGTTGATTTTGACATCATCACAAAAGAAGGTTCTTTCCCTAAAGAGCCTGAAAAGGATTTTGAGGTAATCCACACTCACAACTATAAGGAAATGAAAGAGGACATCACAAATGCCCTCACAATTCTAAAAATGACAGATGAGGAAACAGTAAATGCTTCTACAATGAAGCAGATTGCTAAGTATCTCTAAATGATTTGGGGGGCTAAATAAAGTCCTGAACCCAATCGTTCTCGCATAACGCTAAATTGCGAACAACCTGAGTAAGTTGCTAAACTGCTCACACAACCCAAACAAAGAAAAGGAAAATAAATAAATGGCACCAATTACAAATACAAAAACAGGTCGCTTCTATAAGAAGGGCGATACTTTCACAACTGGCAAGTCGGGAATTACTGGCGCAATTACAGAAATTATTTCTGTCCGTCCTAATCTAACCAAGTTAGGTTTGCAAACAGAAAATGGTTTGCGTTGGGCTATGGTAAAAGTCGGCGCATAACTTTCATCGGGGGATGAATAACTACACGCAACTCTAAGTGTAGTTGGGAGTCTAGGTTACCTTTCTTTCCTAGGCTCCCGCAATCCCGATGATCGCAGCTTATCCACAAGTTATCCACAGGCGGCCTGAATCGCCAAATCGGACATTTACGACATTAAGGAAAAATGCCCGAGATTCCCAGAATAATTAGACAAATGTCAGTCCGACCTGCTAGACTTGTATTATCAACTAACGAAAGAAGGAAAAACCTATGGCGCATAACCTAGAAGAAAATAACGGACAAGTTGCTTTCGCATTACGTGGAAAGCCTGCTTGGCATAATCTCGCTAACAAAATCTTCGGAGAAGAAGAAATTGTTACAACACAGTCAATGCTTTCAGAAGCAAAACTTTCTAATTGGAATGTTCGCTTAGAAGCAATGGCAGACCACACGCCAGAATCTTATCGTGATTCATCAGGCGCTCAATTAGTTCTTCGCACAAATCCTTTCGATAGTGGCACAGATGTGCTTTCTGTTGTAGGTTCTCGCTATAAGGTTGTTCAGAATGAAGAATTGTTTGCGTTTGCAGATAACATTCTTGACGGCGATGAGTCTTGTAAATGGGAATCTGCGGGTTCTCTAAAGAAGGGTAAAGTTGTGTTCGGTTCTCTTACAGTTCCCCGCACAATGGTTCTTGACCCACAAGGCGCTAACGATGAGACAAAACTCTATCTAATCGTTTGGACATCACACGATGGTTCTGTTGCTGTTCAGGCTGCAATTACACCCGTTCGTGTTGTTTGCCAAAACACTCTAAACCTTGCAATGCGTAACGCAAAGCAATCTTTCAAGATTCGCCACACACAGACAGCAGAAGGCAAAATTGTTGCGGCTCGTGAGGCTCTTGGTTTGACTTTTGCTTATGCAGATGAGTTTGAGAAGGAAATGCAGACTCTATTCAATGCGAAAATTACTGACAAGAAGTTTTCGCAAATCATCAACACACTTTACCCAAAGCCTGAGAAGGATTCTAAGGGTTCCCTAAAGAAGTGGGAAAACAAAGTTGTGCTAATTGACGAGTTGTATCATAACTCACCAACCAACGCTAACATCAAGGGAACAGCGTGGGGTGCTCTAAATGCTATGACTGAGCGCCTTGACTACTATCGCACAGCCCGCACAGGTAATGGCGAATCTCTTATGTCATCTGCTTCAGGTTTCGACCCAGTAATTACAGCAGAAAAAAATAAGTTAGCAAAACAAATCTTAGCACTCGCTAAGTAATAGGAGAGGGGGGCGAAAGCCCCCCTTTTTTATGATCTTTTTCGATTTGACAAATCCAGCTAAAGCGGGCAGTGCCGCTGTGATTTTTATCACATTAAGTACGATAGGTAAAATCCCCCAGGATTTGCAGAATGTCAGTGCTTTTTGCTACACTTAATATATGACAGAAGAAAACCATTGGCAGTTTAAAGTAGCCTGCACACCTAATGACTTTGACCTATTCTTTAGTAATGCTAAAGGTAAGCGGGCTCAAGCATTAGCGCTATGTAATAGATGTCCTGTGCAGAAAAACTGCTTAGAACACGCTATACTTAATAATGTAGAGCACGGAATATTTGGGGGAAAGACCCCTGAACAGAGAAAGGCTATGAAGTAATGAGTTTCTTAGAGAATGAAAACCAAATGGTAATTGACGCAATCTATTCTGAGATAGGCGAACAACTTGTAGAAGATTGGGTTAACTCTAATCTAGATGAAGGTCAGATGTTTGCAGACTTTAGATTTGCAGAGATGTCTAATGATAACTACATCAAGGGTAGATTTAATAGACATTACAACTTAACACCTGAAGACCAATACTACATAGAATGGGATGAGGAAAAATGATGCTAGGTTATACTAAGGAAGATTTAGATCAGATGAGCAACACGGTTCACGATGCTAAACTATTCTATATCTTAAACTCTGATGTTACTAAGGTTGATGAGGACCCTATTGTTGACGGGCTTCTAAAGACACAAGACTTTCTACAGGGCCTATGGGCAGAAGGGTATTTTGATAATGAATAAAGAGTTTATTGAATATGCTAAGTTACATCTACTCAGTGTTAGCCAAGACTGGGAGAAGGCTAAGAATAATGAACCTTTGGCTGAAGATGAATATGACCCTTCAGATGACTACTTTGAAGGAGCAATAGACGCTATAGAGCATTTATTGTCAGTGGCAGAGGGTATGCTATAAGTATGGAATTCACACCTGATTACAATATCCCGCCTCACCTTCAGCGCATGATTGACGCTGGTGTCTCAGGCCTAGATATTATGCACGGAGAACTAAAGAATCTAATGCTCATCGCTGAACAGGAACTGGCAGAGGCTTCTGCTCGTGAAGATGAGACTGAAGAGGCAATGGATTCAATGGACCGCACACGTTGTGAAGGTGCCCTAGATACCCTAGTAGCCCTATATGAACTTACATATCAATTGTCGTTTGCGATTGGAGCACGTAATGAAGGCTGATGACAGAGATAAACTAAATAAATGCTTAGACATCCTAGACACTACCGACCTTGGTTTATCTATGGTATGGTTGTGGACATGGAGCACAATTAAAAGTTTCATGGACGACTCAGATTATAAATTCAATATCTCAGAGCAAGAAGTTTGGGATAAACTTTGTGGAGCAGTAGAATCGGGACACGGATTTTCTCTAGAATATGGAGCGGAACAACACAATGAAGACGTTCGTGATTTTCTTATCGATAATGACATTATGGTGGATACTATGGAAGATAGTGGAGATTCGGAAGATGAATAATGAATAACTGTGATCAGTGTTTCTATGGAACATATACTTACTACAATGGTATGGATGAGAAACAAGAAATAGATTGTCCCTTCTGTGCTACCCGTGTTCCAGGTAATTGGAGACGTATGTCAGAAGATCAAAAGGCAACTTGGTTAACATTACTGCCTAATCCAGACAAGTAGCTGGTGCGGGTCGGTCCGCTATCAATTTATCGACATTAAGTACGAGTTGTTATTTTTCCCAGAATCCTGTACCATTAAGATATGACTGAAACTACGCTGGAATATGTATTACGAGTTGAAGATAGATGCGATAAATGTCAGGCGCAGGCGCTATACTTATGTAAGGGTGTATCAGGAGAGCTAATGTTCTGCCGCCACCACTTTAATGATAACAAAGAATCACTAACTAACTGGGCTTACGAGATCGTTGACGAGTCCCAGAAAATATCCTAAATAATTCCTATTTGGAATTGACAAATGCCCTGAGAATAGGGGATAATTAATATATCGGAATATATATGGTGGGAGGTGTAATATGACAAAGCGTGAATATCTAGTATCTCTTGGACAGACTGTTGGTAAGCGAGGCCGTTTCTCTAAGGAGCAAGTAGAACTTCTGAAGCAAGCAGAAGCAAAGGGTCAATCCTTTAACAAGTAATTTAAAAGGGGGGAGTTAATCCTCCCCCCACTAAGTCCCTATAAGCACACACAGAAGGAAGAACAGATGCCAAACTGGGTATATAACGGATTAACTATCGAAGGTAATCCTGAGCAAGTAAAGTCTCTAATTAAACAAATGAATAAACCATTCATTAACTACTATGAAGCACACGGTGACTTAGCCTACAATATCAAACAGGTTAAGTTTACTAACCCTATCTTTGCCTTTCGTAATATCTATTCATATGTTGATGCAGGTGTTACTAAGGAAGAGTATCTTCAGCAACCCCCTCGTTCCACAGAGAAGGATTGGTTTAAGTTTGATACCAACGATTGGTATAACTTTAACGTCCGTGAATGGGGAACCAAATGGGATGTTGGCGTATCAGATGAAGACAAGTATCCTGAGACTAATATGGAGGAAGCCGAGAATGGCGAAAACTATGTAGTCCATTATAACTTCAACACGGCTTGGTCTAGGCCACTGCCTGCCCTTCAAAAACTATCTGCACAGTATCCTAATCTACTTATGACTCTTTCTTATGAGGAGGAAACAGGTTGGGGTGGAGAAATGGAATTCCTTCGTGGAGAAATCATTTCTGAATCTGAGTATGAGAATCAGTGCCGTGACTGCGATACTACAGACCAAATGGAGTATTGCGAAAATGAATGCGGTGAAATCTGTGGCAACTGCCATTGGCTAGGTGAAGCAGACCTTGAGGCAGTAGCCCAATGCGAAGAGCACAAGCAATACCTTGAAACTAAGGTCCCTGAGTATAGAAAGGCGGAGGTATGAAAAATGAAACGTGGACCAAGTATACCTTCGTCTGTGATCCAGATCAATGTGATACTTTAATTGAAGTAACATGTGATAACTATGGATTCCCACTAGGTGTGATGCAAATCACATGCCCATGTGGGAAGAAGCTTGACATATTGTCAGTGGCGGATGCTACAATTAATAAACCTACTACAGAAGGAAACCCTATGGAAACAACAACAAGTACAGATAATCAAGTATCACCTGCAGTTGAGTACAACCCTAATCAATTAGTTACATATAAGATTATCCACGGATACTCTGACCCTGAATTTGCTACGGCCAAGGTTACTAGCATTGAATGGGACCTACACAATGCCCGCCAGGCCCAAAAGCAAAACGGTCTGTACACATCACAAATAGATTCAGTTAAAGACATCATTGTCGAATCATATGCTGAATCAGAAGACCAAGAGACTTTGCGTTCAATTGCAGAGGCCCTCAACATTGAGTTGACCCGTACAGTCGAGTGGAGCGCTACAATTGAAGTTAGCGGTACCATGGATGTGGACCTCCTAGAGGACGTCGACATCGAACAAGAAATCTATGACAATCTTTACGTAGATTCTCAAAACGGTAATATCGAAATTGGAGACACCGAAGTTTGCAATGCACGAGAGTGCTAATCTGACATAGGGAGCGGTGGGGGGTTCTTGCCAGCCCCCCACCCAATATGGTATTATCAAATAGGAGAAAGGTGTGTAAATGGCTATCGGCGATAAGGACATTGACGAAAGTAAGTTAGCAGGAATAATCGAAGATAGTCTTTCAGATATTCGTTTTGACAAGATGAACTTTGCTTGGCATATGGGAAATAAATCTCCTCGTATCCAAAGAGAGTTTTGGGAATTGACTTATTGTTTTATTCAGGAAATGGCAGATTACTATAAGCGAGGTTTGGTGGATACTAAGCATTTAGCCGTATCTCAAATGTGCTATGAAATCAAGCAACACCTAGAAGGCGACTATGACAAAGACCAATTCGCCCTTGATTTAGGGCTCTGAGGGCAGCTAAAGGGGATCGAGTTGACGAGTGTCAGTGGGAGAGGCTATAATTAATATATGACAAGAATAGACTACATAGAGGCAGCAGAGCGGGATTATCCCAATGGCTACTCTGACTATATAACTAAATACCCTGAAGACACAGTAGAGGTCTGGGAAGACGTCCTACAAAATATATATGGTGGAGTCATCAAGGTTAATGATAACTTCATTATTAAATCCTTTATGGATATGCCCGAATGGGACAAAAATAAACTGTGGGTGTTTTTGGCTCACGTTGAAAAAGTATCAGCCGAATAGAAAAGGAGCACGGTGTGGGTGCAAGAACTAATTTCGTAATTAAGACTACCGAGAATGAGAATGAGAACATAGTTCTTTATTCACATTGGGGTGGAGACAGCGGCGTCCAGGATTTTGCCTGGGCTATCAAGAAGGCAATGCCACGTTATGGTGATAACTCTTACTTCACCCGTATCCTGGTTTCATCATTGATTAATACTGAGTGGGATTCAGAAACGGGATTCGGGCTGTATGTTGGACCCGTTACTCACGAAGAATCATACGAGTATAAAGAAATAGATTTAGTTAATGGCACTGTAACAATTGGCGACCATACTACATCAATCCAAGCATTCCTTGAATATCATCAAGGAGCTACTGTCTAGTTAAATAGACAACCCTTATCTCCTGGACCTTCTGCCAGGGGATAGGCGGGGCGAACCGCAAATAAAAATTACCTATTACGACGATCTATAAAATTTCCCAGAATTTCCTTGACATTCATTATATCTATAGGTATAATCCCATAGATCTATATCGCAATATATCTAGTTAGACATTACGACGAATGCAAATAATTCCCAGAATTTCTGGATAATTGCATAATGTCTATATATCTTATCAAGGATATATAGTTATACTATGCTATCCTTTCTTCTGTGTTCTATTAACTCTCTTTACAGGAATAGACTTCTTATTCTTTCCCGCCTTCTGATCTCTTTTAAACTTAGTATTCTGAGCTGGCCCACGGCCAGCGGCGGAATCAGAAGTAACAGTATTTTCACTCATATATAACCTCCCTTGCTATAGTATATATCATATAGATAAATATATCCATATATTGTACATATTTAGATCATTATTAGTATATTTATACATTATTATGATCAATTTTGTACCAATTCTGCCCTATTTTTATAGGGTTTTATAGCCATATTTATCTCATATATTGAGATTATATTGGCTAAGTATTGTGATATAAATCATATAT
>Ga0208133_1000608_pt1 | contig 13701 bp, 29 predicted proteins | sample ColrivemetaGS535_FD_187595 | JGI IMG/M metagenome (GOLD analysis project Ga0208133, IMG submission 187595) | Estuarine microbial communities from the Columbia River estuary, USA - metaG S.535 (SPAdes) (version 2) | ecosystem: Environmental > Aquatic > Marine > Intertidal zone > Estuary | place... | reverse complement strand
CACCTCTTATGAGGGAAAATGAAGATGGTAGTTGGACAACTCTACGACCAGAAAAGAAGTTTAGTGATTTGTTTAAAAAACAAACACCAACAAAAAACGAAGATGTGTTTGTTGATAAGGATGCATTTAAAAAATTAGCAGGAATTGGAATACCAAAATCTGCAGATACTACTAATACTGATTTATTAAAAGAGTTGGCAGATAAGTGGAGTAAGGATGGGTTTCCTGAACCAGACCAATCAATACCAGTGAAGACCACAAAGATAACTACAATCAATACAAACTTTGGTAACGATAATGACCCACTAGCACAAATTCCATTAAGTAGGGTATCTAAGGAGGGTAAACAAAAGATGGCTGATATTGCAAGAGAGGATATCCGAATTAATACTGAAACTATCTCTAATGAGATTATGGGTTCAATTGGAACAAAACCAAAAACACAAACTGATTATGCAAGAGAACACCCCCCAACCATTTCTAAAAAAAGAAAACCAAAAAGTGTAAAACAAAACGAAGCCGAATTTGAATTAGGTGGTTCTGAATAATATGGAAATAAAATATAAAACTAGAAAGTTAATTAAACCAGAAGACCTAAATGCAAGGGGTACTTTGTTTGGTGGACAACTATTAAAATGGATAGATGAGGAAGCAGCAATATTTGCAATATGCCAATTATCAACTGCATCACATACCTATCATACCAATAGTATAGTAACTAAAATTATATCAGAAATTGATTTTGTTACCACTGCTAAACAAGGTGATGTTATTGAAATAGGTTGTGGATTAATCGGATTTGGAACAACCTCAATCACCTTTGCGTGTGAGGTTCGTAATAAGAACACACAACAAACCATTGTTAAGGTAGATAAGATAGTGTTCGTAGTAGTGGATAAAGATGGTAAGCCCACTCCTCATGGAATGATTAAGTAATTGATATTCAATCAGTTAATATTAAATTTGGAAATACCAAATATATTTCGTATATTTGATTATAAACAATAAGATAAAAAATGGAAACACAAGTAAAAACAAAATCTACAACGGGTACATCTACAATGCAATTTAATCATTGGGCTAAGAAATATAGAGTTTCAAGTATGTGGTTTGCAGATACGCCTGAAAAACGAAGTTTAATTGAACGTATACAATTAGCAAAATACGCAGAATCTATGGGATACACTAGATAACCACCTATTAATATTATGAAAGTAGAATTTAAAGACTCCTTCTTTGAGAGTTTAGAAAAAATGGTTTGGTATGATACTAAACTCTGGAAAGCATGGGATGCTATTAGATACGATATTCCTAATTTTTTTAAAAACATTTATCGTTTTCGTAAAGAGTTATATTCGCATCAATGGTGGGATTATCGTTTTACTTTAGAAATGTTATATCGTTCTCTAACTATTTTAGAAAAGGGACTATCTAAAGATGGAATGGAAGTACCTGAAAGCAGGGAGAAAAAATTAAAACAAATTCGTAGAGTATTAGAATTGCTTAAGCATAAATTAGATGATGATTATATAGAAAGAGCTGAAAAGGTATTAGGTCAACTTCCTTTAAAACCACTTGAATGGGAGGAGATTGAAGGAACTGATTCACATCGATTGATAGATAACGATACCCCTGCAGAAAGGAAACATATGAAAAAAGTTTTTGCCCGTGCTCGTAAAGTAGAAAAAGCAGAATGGGTAGAAATGTGGTCAATCATTAGTGGACTTCAAACTGATGAACATTGGAAAGATTATATTAAAACTGAAGATTATACTAAATTAAATACTGAAGGGAAATTTGAAGCACAATGGAAGTGGTCAGATGGCTCAGATATGAGAACGTGGTGGGATTAAAAAATTATAATATGGAATATATACCGGTGTTTAGTTTAATGTTTTTAGTTATTGGATTTATCTCTTGGAGATGGGTGGTTGGTATAGATTATATGAAAGAGAATCATCCAGATTATACGGGGGATGATTTGTTTGGAGTATTTGATAACGAAATAAAAAAAGAAAAAGAAAATGAAAATGATTAACTTTATTAAAAACAATCAAAAGTATTTTACAATCGGTGGGGCATGTATATTGCTATTATTAACAGCACAACAACGTTCTCAGATTAAGGAATTAAAATCTCAGCAATTTATACAAGGTGGTGATATACAAAAAGCAAATATCATTGATTCCTTAGAAAGTGAATTATTTGTTCAACAAAAAATAGTTGCTCGGTATGAAATGACACTAGAATTATTAAAAGAGAAAGATAAAAACGCTGCTGATAAATTTGAGTTAATTTTAACAACGGAAACTGAATAATGAATCCTAATTTATTCTACGGAATCCTATATGGAATTATGGGACAGATATTATCTTTTATGCAATTGCAAGGAAGTGTAAAATATGGATGGTATAAAGAATACCCCATCATAACCCTATTAGCATCAATTCCTGCTTCGTGGTTTTATTTAAAATCAGTAGAAGCATTAGTATTATTATTCAATGGTCAATTATGGCCGAGTCGATTAATCGGATTTGGTATTGGGATTGTTGTATTTATATCACTTAGTGTAATACTATTTAAAGAACCGGTTTCATTAAAAACTTTGGTTTGTTTGATGTTGGCACTTACTATATTATCGATACAGCTGTTTTGGAAATAATATTTATATTTATATACAAATATATACTTTTACCTAAACCCAACTCCACCTACCATGTTGTTCAAACTTCTAAAGTCAAGTTTAGCATCCAAAGGTAAATCTGGTTTGTTATCTAAAAAACAAAATGATGTCACTCTAACTGATATCGATTTTGAATTAGAGGCTTGGTTATACGATAGAGAAAATCGTTACACAAGACCAGCTAACAAACCACTTAATGAAAGTGTTATCAATAATCTAACTGGCCGTGATGGTTGGGATGATTGGGATGACAATAAAGCTCATACCAAAGGTGCTATTTAAAAAATCTTGCATGCCGTGTCGAAGAACCCCAATTGGGGTTTTTTGTATTTAGCGAGGTTTGCCGTATATTCTTTTTGTAATTCTTTTACTCACCTTAGATAGCGAGCGAGTGTAATAACCATTACCAATAAATTCGGGTTCTTTATCCTTACCTATGATATCAATTATTTTATCCTCATCAGTAACGAATGGTGCACCAGCGGAAGATAGAATTTCCTCCATCTTTAAACTAGCCTCAATAAACCAACCGGCAGTTTTAGTTAACTTAATAGTTTGTTTAACTAAATCTCTTTTTGCTTCTGGCTTACCATTAGTTGCAAGTAGTGCAATCTTATTACCAAACTTAGTTACCTTATATATAATAAACTCATCGGGTACATTATCATTATCGATATCCTTTAAACGAACTGCTTTATATTTGGATTGCATCTCCCCTGCTGAGTTAGCAGATAAATCCATTCCTTGTTTAAGGTAAGATGATTTATACATATCCCAAATAATATCCATACCATCTTTATCTACCTTATGTAAATCGTAGTTAATCCATTCACCGGATGGTATTTCAAATTCTTGTAATATTTCTAATAACTTAATCATTTATTTATTATTTATAAATAACTCACCCAATACTTCTAATCTACCAACTTCGGTTTGAAAAGTAGTCTGGTCCATATCTAAAGATATTTTACCCAATGTTTCTATGAATTCCTTTTTAGCAGCATCAATATCTAATTCACCTTTTTTTGCCTTCTCATAGTATGGTAACTTTACAACAAAGTGATGGTATGTTAATAGTGCATCTCCACCTTTCTCTTTTGCATTTTGAGTTATCTTCGTAGCTCCATTCATTCTGTTATTTACAAAATCAATATCGTCTACTACTTCTTCTTTCAATATATTTTTTAACTTTATCATAATGTAATTTTTTTATCTATATCGTATTTTTTATAAAAGTTATTAATAATGTTTACTAAATCATCTATCATTCTTTTATGTTTCTTTTGAGAATCAACATCTCCTGCTGCAAAATCAGTCTTTGTTAATATAGTAGATATTATTTCTCTAGCACGCATACCTTGTACTGAAAACTTCTCATTTATTTCTTTATTTTCCTTATACAATATATCTTTTAACTTTATCATATCTATAAATATTTGATTAAAAATAAATGATAAAAAATTTGGAAATGTGGATTTTATTTCGTAGTTTAGCTTTGTAATAAGAGTTAAACATAAACCAAATAAAAGATGTTAAATGAAGAGATTGTTGCGATGAGTGTGAGTGAGTATTGTGATTTACTTATTTCAATGGCGGAGTTTAATGGTCATAACGACCCCCATAAGACCAATTGGGATTATTGTAGATGGCATGGTGTGATTAGTGAGGAGAGGTATGAGGAGGCCATTGCTGAGTTGGTATCACGCGGCATTGATTCGTGGGATAATTAATTAGTAAACTTTAAAATATAAAATATGGACATCAGAGAAAAAAGTAGAGAACGTGCGATTGAATTCGCTAAGGAATGGAATTGTGATAACGTAAGTGACCACATCTTAGATATTATGGTATCGATTATGTGTACCCGTGATAAATCATCTTACGCAGGTGGAGGGTTTGTAGAGGCGGTAGTTGCCAACAATTTATATCTATCACTTAGTAGAGCAGATACCGATTGTAAAAATAATATTTTCTTATTGGCAATGTGTAGTAAGAATTGTTTTATTTAAACATATAAATATTTATGGAACATATATATACGTGGGTGGATTACACCTTAGCAACTATTGAATTAATAGTATTATTTGGTATAATAGGAATTATGGCTTTATTGGTCTATAAGGATTATAAACGATTTGATTACAAAAAATAAACATAAATGAAAACTGAAAAGGAAACTCTTACCATTGGTGATTTACAAGAAATCGAAATGATTTTATTAGAAGCATCTGCATGGGGTCTAAGAACGGAAGTGGAAATCTCAGCAGAGGAATATTTATCAGAAGGTCACTCAGCCGTTGATGCATATCAATACGCGTATGGTGATTGGATAAAATAAAATTATATGGATATAAATCAAATAGTTAACACAGGTGGTGCATTCATAGCGGGTGCATTTCTTATTTGGTTAGCTAGAATAGCAAAAAAGATTTGAATAAAAAAAAGAAATAAATTCCTATGGCGAATATTATACACATCTTAGAAGGATGGGGTAACTATGTTAGACAGCATTTTGATGTATTAGATTCCGATACTCAAGAACTTGCATCAAATCGTTTGTTACATTGTGATAAATGTTTACTTAGAACTGGTAATTCGTGTGATACTAATAAATGGGGTATTCATATAAAAACAGGAGAACGAAAGTTTGGATGTGGTTGTAACATATCCGCAAAAACATTATCTCGCGGTTCTGAGTGTCCTATTGGTAAATGGTAACTATAAAATAATAATGTCAGAAGAAGAAATAAAAAAAACCGAAAAGCGGTTAAAAGAACAAATCCAAAGTGGTAAAGAAGTTATGGATGTAAAGGTTGACCTTTTACAATACATCCGCCAACAAAACATTGCAGTCAATAGTCATATTGAAATTCAACATAAATTCTTATTTGAAGATATTGAAGAGCAAGATTGTTTATTATTACAAGTACCAAATATAAATGAATCAGGTTACTACTCTGGTATTGTTGGGTTAAAATCATACATAGATAAATTTCATCCAGATTTAAGAGTAGCAATTATAGACCCTATCATAGATTATTTCTTTTTAAACCCACCTGATAAAGGGGGAGAGTTTTTTAATCTATTTAACACTTATTCAAAACAAGGACAATATGAACTCCTATATAATCATAAAGAAATTTATGATATGGCATATGGTTATGTGGGTAGATATATTGAAAAAGCAAATCCAGGATTTATTGGATTCAGTATCATCGATGGTAACATAGATGCTTCATTAGCTATAGCAAGATTGATTAAAGAAAAATACCCACACGTTAAAGTTCTTTTTGGTGGTAATGGGGTAGAGGTTTTAGATTTTGGTAAATTACCAAATTCAAATTATACCACTCATGATTACACCTTCATAGATATAATATCAAGAGGTGATGGAGAAGTAACCTTTGTTGAAATTTTAAAATCTGATATGAGTGAGGAATCACTTTTAAAAATAAAAGGAATTGTTTGGAGATTAAATGGAGTTCTTATCCATAATTCTACTCGTGCAAATGTAGATATGAATTCACTCCCATTTCCTGACTACTCATCATTGGAGGATAACTACTATTATAAATCAGTATACCAACATAATGTTCCGCTTGTAATGAGTAGAGGATGTCCTTATAGATGTTCGTTTTGTTCAGTGCCAGATTTTATACCCGAATTCCGTTATCGTAATATTGACAATGTAATTGATGAAATTGAATATTGGATTAATAAAGGTAGGAAAAATTTCTTTTGTCACGATAGTATTATTAATGGTAATGCAAAATGGTTAAGAACTTTTTGTGAAAGAATTATTGAAAAAGGTTGGGGTGGGCCAGGTGGAATCACTTGGGGTGGTAATATGAGATTACAATCTATTATGCGAGATATTGATACGATGCGATTATATCGTAAAGCAGGATTAATGAAAATGATTACAGGATTTGAATCGGCATCCGAACCAGTATTAGAACATATGAAAAAGTATACTGATATGGATGGTGTAAGACAAATCTTTGAAAATGTTAGACAAATTAATAAAGAAAATGAATATCCCCTAATGTTTGCAATGCAATTAATCATTGGATATCTAAATGAAACTGAAGAAGATTTTCAGCAGACGGTAGATTTTGTAGAGGAGTACCATGATGTAATGTCTGAAATTCTAACTTGTTCTGCATTCTTAATTCACCAACCCCTATTAATACGTTGGAGAGATACCGAAAAAGAATGGATTGAATATATAAATGGTGTGAATTTTTCAACTAAATATAATACACCAAAGGATAGATTAGATAGATTAGAAAAAATAGAAGTTTCATTTAAAAAAATAGGTATTCCGTATTCCATTTATAATAGAGGATTATATCAAGAATTACACGAAGAACAAATGAAAGAAAAAGCGGCTGTGGAATTAGCACAAAGACAATTGGAAGTTAACAAACAACAAAAAAAGTTAATATAAATGAAATTTCGTGTAGTTAACAATGAAATATTAGTACCACTTAAATGTGGTAGTACCTACTTAGAAAGCATATATCCTAATAATATTATTGATATTAATTATTGTGACTTACCTAATTTAAAGGGTATATCTACAATTATACTAAGAGAACCAATCGAACATTTACAATCTGCATTACATACCGAATTATTAGGTTGGTTACACGATAACCCTGCCAAAAATTTTTCAACTGAAACTGTAATTCCATTAATTAATAACTTTATTACCCGACCCGGTAATCCAGTTGGTACAACTCATTGGGATATAAATTATTATGAACACCTATATAACTTTTGGAAACATAATCGTAATACACTTAAAGTTATACATCTATCTAATTTAACCGATTTTATAAAACAAGAATATGGGATTGATATACCACATGATAAATTCAGTTATGGTATACGTGCATGGGGTGGAAAATTTAAATATGCATACACAAGTAAAGAAAAATTATCAAAATGGATTGAGGAAACTCTACCCGAATTATGGAATGAATTAGTTAAGGATTTACCTAAAGCAGAAAAATTTTATAATCATCTTATTAATGAGACCCCTTATACTGAGTATGATTTAAAAAAATTAATATAATATGAAAATAATAAAGAACGAAAAGTGGATTGAGTTATTAGAAGGGATTGGGGTTATTATGCGAATCATAGCGTTTGGAACACTTTCCATAATGGGACCAAATACACCTTTCTTATTGATGTGGATATGGAACACAATTGATGCGGTTATTCTAACTTACGCAGCATGGGAGAGAGATAACAAATCATACATCCTCTTGAATTTCTTTTGGTTAATTGTAGGGATTATAGGGATTTACACCTCAATATATGGAAGTCCATTTTCACACTAACCTTGCCCGCTAAAAATCGTTATGAAAGGTAATGTAGTCTATTTAGATAAAGACCAATTAAAATTAATTAATTTAATTGATGAATGGTTGCGAGATGAGATGATGGAGTCTACAACTCCGTTAATGGATATGGATACTATAATGGCAACCAGAACTTTCTTAGAACATTTATATGAAAGGGGATGGTATAGAGAAGGGAGTGATGAACAAGACCTCTTACAAAAATTAAGAAACGAATGGATTAAGGATGGTGGCAAGTGGAAAAGCTAATTAGCTATAAGCTCTTACTTATACTCTTTTTCTTTACTATATCAGCTTCTAGTTTTAAAGCTCTTTTATAATTATAAGCTTTTCAGAAAATTTAGCAAGGTTTTTTTATAAAAAGTTATTAACATTTTGAATATTCATAATATGTTGATAATCAATCCCTTACAAATACAATAAAATAAATTTGGAAATCTCACTAATTTATCGTAATTTAGCTTTATAAAATTTAAACGATGAAAGTATTAGAGTTAATGAGTTGTATTAAATGTGGAGGTGATATGCCACTTTTACGATTTGCAAAGTATGGATATAGGTCTTGCACTAATTGTTCCACTACTGAAAGAGTTGGGGGAGTTCCTATTACCAACCATAAGACAGGTAACACTATTCAAATTGTTCCCAAACATATCGCAGAAAATCTTATTCGTTTATCACAACGACAAGGCTATGGTGTTTGTAAAGGAATGAAACATAATTAAAACTTAAACTATGATAAACATATTAATTGGGTATTGGATACTAACAACAATATATGGAGTGTATTGGTTAATAAACAATCCATCAAGATTTGAAGATAAAGAAGATTTTACTTTAATGGAAGTTATTGCTAAGATTTTCCCATCAATGTTATTAGCATGGGCAATCGTTCCAATGGGGTTGTTACATCAAATAAAATTTAAAAGATAGAATATGAAAATAAAGGATTTAAAAAAGTGGATAAGTAATATCTCATCTGAATTTGATGAGTACACTATAACCCATAGAGAATACTATGATTCGGAAGGTGATACTTTATTTGCTAATGAAGTTCCAATTGTATCAGTTCATATAGATGATAATGAAAACAAAGCATGTTTCATGCATGAACAATCCTATATACGATATAAGGGCTATTCTATAATTACTAAATTTAAAGTTTCAAGTACCAAAGTAAATTTAGTATGATAACCATAAATTATAAAATAGAAAAGGTTAAACCAAAAATCTTTGCAGTTGTCATTGAGGATTCATATGATAGGGCAATGACCTTTTTAAGAATACAAGAATTCTACGAATCACCAAATCCAGCATTTAGAGGTAATAAGGATTTTAGTTTTTCTGAATATATGAAATGGTATACCAAAGAATATGGTAAGGGGTTTACATATGGAAGTGATTGGAGTGGATTTAATGTTCCATTAGAAACCGCATATAGTTGTTATGATAATCTAACTGATAGATATACGGATTACGATGATGTGATGGAAACTATCATTCATAAGTTATACGAATTGAATGGTGATGATGCTGATGGTTATATTATTGGGGCAGGTAATACCGAAGGGGATACCTTTAAACATGAAGTTTGTCATGGATTATATTATACCAATCCTAACTATAAAGCAACTGCATCTGCAGTAACTGCATTAATACATAACGAAAATTATAATATATTTGAAAAGAATTTATTAGAAATGGGATATACTGAATCGGTTATTAAAGATGAGATTCAGGCGTACTTACAATATGGTTGGGAATCTAATGATTTTGGAAAAGGAGTTTCTCTAGAAATGAGAGAAATGTACAATAGTTGGTACGAAGAAGAATTGGAAGAATACCTAAAATAAAATAACTTAATATATATACATATATAATATAAAAAACCAAACATTATGAACTTACAAGAAATTTGCAAAAAGTATAGAATTTCAGACAACTATTTAAATTCTAAAGACGATGCCCTTTTAGTAGCGGCAGCATCATTAGATGACATTATTTCAGAACTGAATCCAATCACAGGAACAACTACAACGATTGAAAAATTAGAAAGATTGAAAAACTTTTTAGTTGATGTAAAAACATCCGGCGTTTAATTAAAATTTAATATATGTTTTTAACGTATTACATTATTTGTGTTCTCTATTGTTTTTATCAATTATTTAAAAATTTAAATAAACGATATAGTAACGACCCTACCGGTGGTTCTCCTGAATTGGATACTATTATGGTAGTGGTAATGGCATGGGTTCTTGCACCAATTGATGTTTCCTTAACTTGGATTCGTTGGTATAAAGAAGCTGAAGAAGCAAGAAGAAGACAATCAAATATTACATTAGATGTGAGAGCACTTCGAAACGAAGGAACTCATATTCAATAATATTAAACAGAGAGTTGGCCGAGTGGTTGATGGCACCAGTCTTGAAAACTGGCATACTGAAAGGTATCTGGGGTTCGAATCCCTAACTCTCTGCAAACTTGGAGTACGAGGAACTAACATAAACGGAGTACTTAACCCATACGTTGATTGAATTCAATTATAAGGTTTCCAGTGAGTTAGTTCATATATTGTAAGGTGTTGGAAAAGGTCATCTCAGTTATGACCGGGCAGACAAGCCCTCCTGTCTCGGGGGTGGTGAGAACGAAATAGGTAAGTAATATGGGGTAGACCACCATCCGGCCGGAGAAAGTGTTACTTACTGAATCGCATCGTGGATGGTTCGAATCCTCCTCTTACAGCAATTAATTAATATGAATGAACTTATACAACAACTAAAAAGTATTCCATTTTTAGAATTGGACATTGATATTGATTTAGATAAACTAATTGATGAATATGGATTGTTAAAAAACAAATACAAATTCAAAGATTATAGAACCAACTTTTGGCAAGTACGAAGAAAGTATCGTAATGCATGGAGTGGTATATCATTGATTAGTTCTGATGGAAGTTTGTATAAGGATATGTACGAAGATGGTACTGAGCAATATAATTTTCAGAAAACTGAATTAGAAACGCTTGTACCTTATATGTATGAGATATGTGCAAACATTAGTGGTAACCAATTAGATAGTAGAGCTAGAGTGATGCGAATTGCACCTAAACAATCTTTAGTTTGGCACTCGCACGTATTGGAACATGGACAAGAGGAATGGGAACTAACTATTCAAATTCCAATTATAGTACCAGAGAAGTTTGAATATTGTGTAGTAGATTCAACTGAATTTAAATGGTGGAAGCGATTTCATAGACCTGATTGGTTTACAAATATATTTAGAAAAAGATTAGAAGTAGGTAAAGCATATTATTTTAATTCTTATCATTATCATAATGTGTATAATTACTCAAATGAATATAGAGCAACTATAATGTTGTACATTGATTTGAGAAATGAAAAGGTTCAGAATTTAATTAAACGTTCTTTGAATAAAAAATAAATGGGGGTGCCTGGTTTTGACAGGTACGATGAGTTGGTAAGTTGCAAGCAGGGTTAGATGGAAATCCTTAAATACCTATCGAACAATAAACGACGTAGAATTATCTACAATGACCTTCGACGATGTAATGTCTTTCGTAGGTGCCGATTACGCTGTAGCAGCCTAATTACTCCCGCACACATCGTGGGATATAAAATAGAATGTGTACAAAGGTGTGATTTCTACCCAAAAAGAAATAAGGTCTCGTTTGAGGTTCTACCTATTAAAGTGAATCTTCCACAATTGAGAGTAGCGATGGCAAAATAGAAACTCTATATTTTGTTAGTTAAGAAAAACTAACTAAGCTTGTGAATGATGTTTATTAAATCCGTATTTGGACGAGGGTTCGACTCCCTCCACCTCCACCACTTAATAAATTATTGTTATATATTTAATTAAAAATATATAATAATGTATTTATATGTGTTACACTTTTAACTATTGATTACAAATGTTAGAAAAACTTACCTTACCCATATTATTATTTTTTAATAGTATTGGTAATTCTATCGACCCCTCATTGATTAATGACGGTAAGACTGTAGAAAAAATCCAAAAGGAAATATCGGTTCTTAATCGAAAAAAAGAATTGATTGAAATCACCGAAGAAGATTTCGCTGCACGTACGGTTCGTACCGAAAAGGTTACGAAGGATATTGCCTCACTTAAAGGTAAAATCCTAAAAATTGAAAAAATATATAAGTTAAAACAAAAATGGGCAAGAGAGGATTCTCTTGAAAAAACAAAGAGCGTAAAGGCACTATGAAAAAATTATTAGTGATGGCTTTGATACTCGGAATAAGTATTAATGCAAAAGGGCAAGAGTGGTTTATAACCGCTACCCGCAAGGGTGGACCATCTGATGGATATATTACAGGTGGATTTATGAAAAAAGGATGGGGATTTTATGCGGGACTTCCGTATGGTGAATATGGAAGTGCAAATGGTGGAATTGTAATTCCTCCGGGAGTTAATACCAAAACCGGTAATGTATCTGATAATATGAAGTTTGGTGTTCTTAGACAAGTAAAAGAGGATAAGGCGATTATTGGGTTTGGATTACAACCTACACTTAATGGGAATAAACCAAATTTTCTTATAATGTACAATCCACTAAGACCAAGTAGTGTTATAAATTTATGGGGAATTGGTAATTTAATTGGTGATGATTTTACACTAGGATTGGGATTATCTTACAAAGTAAAATAAATATTAAAAAAGATTTGGAAATATGAAAATGTTTTCGTATCTTTGACTTAACAAAATAAGATAGTGGTTGAAGCCAACATCTAATAAAACCGAATGTGTGAAGTCCAACCATAAGTGGTAAACTATAACGCCGGATATCATTATCTTACTTTGTTTTATGTTCTTTAAAATTATATCGCGGGTTAGAGCAGTGGTAGCTCGGTAGGCTCATAACCTATAGGTCGGAGGTTCGAATCCTTCACCCGCTACAATAATTATTTTACGTTTGGTATATTTTTATATACTTATATATAATACCACAAAAAATAATTAAAAAAAGATTTGGAAATATGAAAATGTTTTCGTATCTTTACAAAGTTAGTTCTAAACTTATAGGCGATGAAAGATACTCGGTATTAGACATAACAAAAAAAAGTTCTTTAAATTATCGAAACATATTGTACATAGTATCCTCGTGGTACATAGTACATACCCGCCGCATATGGTGGTTAAATAAACTACGAAAGTAGGATAAAGTGAATCAGTTGGTTAATTGATTTGCGGTTTCAAACCGAAAGGAATGGAGCTTGAGTATGCAAGTGGAATATCATTAAACCTGATTAGTGAGGGTAACTCCGTAGTGAAATGGTTTAATGACTGGGCTAGGTAGAAGTTCAGTTGAGGTGGGGACACCAATAAGAATAATCCATAGAGTTATTGCAAGAAGTACGGACTTAATCTCTCCATATCATTGCGTGATTCAATATGAAAGTTTACTTAAAATCGAAAGGTAAGATGGTGTACAAGTGGTGTTGTTATTATCCTTATCTTTACCTTACCAAAGGTTTAGGTATGAAGTGGACTTAAAATATGACGATAGGGATATCGTATCGAGTAGTATAGTATTCCGTTCTTCAAAATGGAACGGAGCTAGTGGTAATCCACTACTTGAATTCTTCTACAAACCAAAACTTTTAC
>Ga0208133_1000604_pt1 | contig 13725 bp, 21 predicted proteins | sample ColrivemetaGS535_FD_187595 | JGI IMG/M metagenome (GOLD analysis project Ga0208133, IMG submission 187595) | Estuarine microbial communities from the Columbia River estuary, USA - metaG S.535 (SPAdes) (version 2) | ecosystem: Environmental > Aquatic > Marine > Intertidal zone > Estuary | place... | reverse complement strand
ATCGGAAATTGTGTCATTAAAGTAAGTTATCTTGTCTTTCAATAATTGTCGACATATGGTCTGCCCAATGCATAATAAATTGTAACTTATAAACTAATTGTTTCTTTAAGTCGTGACCCATTAAATACTTTTGATTATCTTCGTCATACATACCATCAGTAAGTTTGATTGCAAAATACTCTTTCTCATTATACTGAATACCATAGTGGTTCAGGGTAAAGAAAGTTCTATCAGTTAAGGTCATATATGGAATATTCTCATTACGAACAAATAGAGTTCCGTATTTCTTTTGAGACCATTCCTCCTGATTTGGTAAATAATGTAATTCACCTTTAATACCCAACTTTCCTAAATCGTGATGTAGACAACTAAATATCAATTCTTCTTCGGTAAAATCTATCTCTCCACCTTGCGTTACGAACAGGTCTCTCATTTTAAGAGCGTTCTTACATACATTAAAGATATGGTCTATATACCCACCAAAATATGCGTTATGATAGTGTTTGGAGCCTGATGCCGGTGATACTGCTAAATTACTACCTAATTCTTCTTCGGAATACATATGGAGTAATTTCTCCAATCTTTCACCTGTAAAGTATTTTTTAATAATTCCGATAAATCTATCGTAGTTTGCTTGTAATTCTTGTTCTGTCTTTAGTTTCATAATTTAGAGTTTAATTGTTTATAATACTCTAATATACGACAAATATTTGACATTACCAAATTTATATTATATTGGTTTTTGACTCTTTCATATATTTCTTAATATCGAGTATTGGTTCATAAGTATTAGCATATTTTTCATATAAGTCATTGTCATAAATTTTTAAAAAGTCTTGATATATCGAATGTTGTATTTTTGTAGTATGATGTATCAAATCTCTAGCTTGTAATGAATCGTCATCCATACTATGCCATCCTGTATCACCTTCTATTAAATAATAATTACATCCAATTTCTTTTGCTAAACCTTTTATTGCGTAAGTATAACTCATCCAATTAAATTCACATTGTTCATCGGTTAATAAAGAATCGGTCAATAAATTTCCAAGTTTTAAATTCCATTGTTTATTATAATCATTAATTATATAATGTTGAGGCATTCCATTTTCCATAAATTCATATCTTGGGTATTTTGGTGCAAAATGGAAAATGTTTTTAATTTTTAATTCTTTATAAAATCCTAATAAAAGTCTAAAATGTGTTGCTACTCCGGTACCACCTATACCTAAATTCCAAAATTTACCACCAACAATTTTATTCAATTTGTAACTCCAAAGATTTTCCAAATGATGTCCCACACCTAATGTATGAGAACATCCCAAATAAACATTACCAATATCTTCATTATTAAAATCATCAGGTGTTCTAAAGCCACAATTATTTAATTTATATTTTATAGGATTTTGAATGTAGTATTCTATACTTTGTTTATTAAAATTATCATTATTATGTTTTAAATTATTTTTCCAAGTTGTTTCATCATCCGTATCGATAAAATCATATTCGTTGTTAAACATATAATTGGAATTATCCAGATGTGCTCTATGTTTAAGTATTTTTTCTGTTAAATATTGCATTAAATTAACGTTTTTTCTAATTTACGATTTCTACTTCCAAAATGACTAATTAAATTAAATAATTTTTCTATTTCTCCTTCCATCAATGTAAGTTTAATATTTGATTTTTGTACTGCAATCCACATTATCAATCCTTCCATTGCACCAGGTAAATCATAGGCTAATTTATGATATGGTCTTGTTTCAATATCTACTTCTTTCCAATATTTTATAAAATCTTTTTTTTGTTTAATATCTGATAAGTTTAGAATAAATATTCCTTCATGAATTAAAAATAACTCATCTGTATATATCTTACCCAATTCATCTAAATATTCTTTCATATATTCTAATGACCCATATACATCACGTAATTTATCCAACCCAACAATTTCAGCTGCATACATACCATCTTCTAAATTATCTAATAATGAAAAGTTTACTCCATATCTAATAAAAATATCTGTATCAAAAAATAATATTGTATTGAATTCTTTTAGTGAATGTTCTATGACAATTCTTTTTAGATTATAATTAAATGGTTCATTTATTTTAATTACACCATAAACTCCCTCAATTATATCAGACGGTGAATCCGTTGCAACAATAATTTTATAATTACTATTTAATTTTAAAATTGATTTGGCCACAATATTAAATTCTTTAATATGTTCTTCACCATATGCTAAAAAACAAAAACAAAACATCATATTAAACTTTTATTATTTTGTTCAACTTGAACACCGAAATGTAAAGTATATCTCATTCCACTTTTTAGTGGTTTTATCTCATGTTCGTGTTTCCTATCAAAAATAAATAATTCACCAATCCCTGATTCCAATTTTTCACCACTTAACATAAATTCACCGCCCTCATAATCATCATTTAATAAATAACCACCGGTAAATACGGTTCTATCTTTTGTTTCCAAATAATCATCTTTATGCAGTCCAAAGAAATCATCCTTTTCATATATCAATAAAGTTAACCATTCCGAACATTTGTAGGTTTTGTTTATATTACTTAAATCGTTATCAATTATATTTTTTACAAAATTAAATTCCGGTATATTATTAATATAAAACCATATATTTTTTTTCAAACTATTATTTTGAATGATATAATGTTCACTCCAATCTTTTGAATGTAGTGTTTCTAATACTTTATTTGCTTCTAATTGTGTCATATTATTTTTGTTGTTTTATTTGTTAGATATTTCATACCACCCTGTACTTTTAAAAGATTTCATACTAGTTAAATTCCAATCATCAATACTACACTCTACTCTATTCATTCCTAAACTCTTACATATATTTAAAAGCTTGAATTGCATCTCTCTTGCAATCCCTATGCCTCTATAATGATTGTTTACATAAATATTACGAGGTTCTCCCGTATTATCCAACCAGTACCAGCCTTTTATTTTATCTTCTGTTTTGAATATTATAAATCTCCAACCATTCGATAACCTATTTTTAACTTCTTCAATATCCCACATACCGTCCCACTTTATTTCTTTATTAAACTCATCTATTTCATTTGAAAGTTCCTTAAAATTTAATGTTTTAATGTCAACTTCTATTATGTAAGTAGGTGTTTCAGTTACTATGTAATTTTCTATGTTTATTTCAAATTTCATATATTAAGATTTAATTATATTATAGTTTTAATTAAATTGTTTTTATACATATTTTTATTTTCATTAATTTCTTTTCTAATTAACAAAGCAAATTGTTCGAACCCTTCAAAATTAAAAATTGGAACTGAATAAGGATTAAAATTTGGTCCTTGATTTATAAATTTATTTTCGGCCCATCTAATCCAATTACTAAATTCATTTTCATTTGGAACATATGTAATATTTGGCGTCCATTCATCCCATCCCAAATCATCTAGTAACGATTTAATATATCCAGCAGTTGTCCACCAAAAGTTTCCACCATAAATAGATGAACTCCAATATGGAATGCCCATCAAAACACCCGATGAACTAAATCCTTTTTTAAGAATATCTAAATGGAACTTATAATTATCAATCAATTCTCTTTCCATATATTCTCTCCATTGTTCCCTTTCTATTGTTGGTTTAGTTGCACCTTTTGTGTGTATATACAAAATATTTGTTTCGTCACTCAAGTTATAACAATCATTTTGCAATTTTTTTAATGTCCATATTTCGGTTTGTTTTTTTTGAACAATATTTGATACGTACTCAAATTTATCTGTAATTTTACTATATAATCTATCTTTTTGTTGTTCTGCTATTTTTAAACCGTACTCTGTTGGGTAAATGTGATGATATACTTTAGTCATATTACAATATTTTGTTTTTTAGTGTAATTGTAATTGGTGAGTTAAAATCAATATCATTAATATCAATGTGTATTGTTTTACAATTTGTAAAATTATTTGTTTTATTTAATATTGTATTTGCCAATATTGGTTGTATCCCCGTTGTATAATGTCCTTCTTCTTCTAAATGTAAATTATTTCTTTGTAACCATCTACTAAGCCCATTTGGAAATTTTATATTTGTACCAATAGTTAATAAATCATCAACCCAATCATAATCATCGGCGAAAATATAAAATATATCAACTCCTATTGATTTTATATAAAGCAATATCGAATTTATTAATGTAAAAATTCTCATATTATAATCTTTAGTATTATTTAAATAATATTCTACTAAATTTAAAACTTGTTCATTTTTTGATAATTGAAATTGTTTAATATTATACATTTCATTATATAAAACATTCGTAGATTTTATTTTTTTGTATGTATCGTCATACCAACATCCTCTAGAAAAAAATGAGAAATTAATAAAAATAATGTCTCCATTTTTAAATTTATTTATAGAGTTTATTAATATATTTAATATCATTTCATTTGATATTCCACCTTTAGCTTTATTTATATAATTATAATTTAATTTATTACAACATAGTTCAACAAAATTTTTGATTCTATATTCTTTATTTTTAGTATACAATTGTACACCATAACTATCTCCAAACTGATGGATTGTTTTCATTATAATAAAGTTTTTATTATACTTTTATCATTATCCTCATTATTAAATTCATTTAAAATTAAATCTAATAAAGAATTTTCTTTATTAATTTTTTCCATAAGTGCGTCATGAACCAATTCAATCCATCTTTTACATAGTATGTGGTTTTCATTAAAATTTTTCATAAATTGTTCAACAAACTTTATAAATTTTTCAACATTACCATTTATTAATTTTATTTCCTTATAAAATGGGTGGTCTTCTATGTTTAATATTTTTTTTATTATTTCCAATGGATAGGGGTGTGTAGAAATAAAAGGTATTTTTGCCAATAAAAATCCATATGTTTTTTCTGAAAGATAATTTGATGCATAATCACCATTTTTAAAATCCCAGGATTCAGAAAGAATATGCATTTTTGCCATTGGTAATATTCTCATCATATAATCCAAATATTCATATTCCCCAACATTTTGTAACCAACTTATATCATTAAAATTGTTTCCTTTTGTAATATTATTTTGAATATTTTTTTCAAATAAATTATTGAATTTATTGAATTCTTTGCTTTTTGAATTATCAACTCTGGAAAGATATAATCTATCATTGTTTAATTTTGCCAAACCATTCAATATATCTATTCTATTTTTTTTATGATGCCTAACCGAAAAACATAAATCATATGGGTGATTTAATTTTTCAAATATGTTTTTAAATTCGTAATGCCATCTGATTGAAATAACTTCATTCCATTGGTGTATTGAATTTGTTAAACAAAAAAAATGATTATCATATTTATTTTTTATTAATTCATTCAAAAAAACATTATCTGATATTATGTAGTGCTTTTTTATTTTATCAATTTTTTCTTCTAAATCATTTACAAATCCAACATTCGTATTTTCATATTTACCAATTATTTTTTCCATCCTAATAAACAAAATAATCCATCCTTTTTTATTTTCAATCAATTTGTAAATCTTTGTTAGAAATGCAAAATCGGTAAGAGTACCCCTTTCTATAATTTCTGTATATGTTGGGTCTATAAATCTTTGTGAACGTGCACTAAAAAAATCAACAAGATGTAATCCATCTTCGTTATCATTTATAATTGGGTCAAATATAAATTTTATTTTATTTCCTTTATAATTTGCCGTTACAAATCCAGTATTGGTTTCATCTATACCAAATACTCTATCTATTGTATTGTGTGCAATTTTATAAAATAAGGATTTAGAAAAAAAATGATGTATGTATATAATTTTTGTCATTTTTTATAACATTACTTTTTTAATTATTTGTTTCTTGTTTGTAATATTTGCAATAGACCCAACTAATGCAATTCTATTAATATCAATAGATTCATCATTAACAAAATCTTCAGTTTTAAATATTAATAAATCTCCTTCATTTAAAGAAACTAACTCAATATCTTTATTTGTTTTTGTTAAATGTATATTAGTTGTATTTGATTCTACTACATAAATAAATGAATAATTTGAGGGAATTGTTATTTGATTTTTAAAATTTATATCAAAATCTATTGACTTCGTTTCTTCTGTATTTTGAATATATCCCCACATATTTTTAACATAAGTGTCGAAATTTTGATTTGTGTTTTCTTTTAATTTTTGTAAAACTATATTTAGTATTTTATCAAAACTTTCAGAATCAAATAAAATTTCGTACATATTTGAAGGTGATATATTTGTTAAATTTTTATTTAATACTATATCCGACTTTAAATTTTCAGAATTAATGTTTGTTAAATGTAGTATCATATTAATAATTATTTAAATTAAAATTAAAATTTGATGCATAAACTATTCTATCTATTTCTGCGTTTGGTATTGGGGTGACCATATGATATAGTGTTCCTGGGAAAATGATAATATCATTTTCTTTTGGTGTAAATGTATGTAATTTTTTATCTTCAGTCATAAATGTAATATCACCTTCACCTTCCATAATCTTTTTTGGGATTTGTATATAGAATACACAAGTCCATTCAGTTTTTAATTTTGTTTTTCCAGTAGTATATAATAGATAATCATGTTTATGCATAATCATATTAAAATCACTTTTTTGTGTATATACCCAACTAGATTTTGCAGTAGAATTTATTTTTTTATTTTCTATTATTTCTAAAATAGAAACTATGTAATCATTTATTGATTTAAATTCAGCACATTCTATCAAAACCATATTTTCTACATTTTTATCTTTTATTGTATTTATAATGGATTTGTTTTGATTAATTCTTTTAATAAAACTTTCTTTGGGATATTCACCATCGTATTTGACTTTATAAATAGTATATTCTTTAGATAGTTTATATTTCTGCATATTGTTTATTTTTTAAAGTATCTAATAATTTAAAATTAAAATTAGAAACATAAGAAATTCTAATATCATTTGAACTTTGATTTGGGATGGTCATATGCTGAATATCTCCGTTGAAAATTACCACATCATTTTCGTTTGGTGTAAGCGAAAAAAATTCATCATTTTCATTTTTAAATAATAAATCACCTTCACCATTAATCATATCGGTTGGGATTGAAATGTAAAATACACAAACCCATTGAGTATTTATATGAGACTTATTAAATCTATGTAGGGATTTATGTGTATGCATCCATTGTTCAGAAAATAACTTTGTTTGTGTATATACCCAACTGAATTTTGATATTTTACTTACATCTACACCATCTATTTTTTGTAAGGATTGAATAAAGAAATTATCTATTGATTTAAATTCAGGACACTCAATATTAAATTCCAATGAATGATTTTTTGTTATATTATTTTTGTAATATAACATTTTATTTTCTTCAACTCTTTTAATTAAATCTTCTTTAGAAAATTTATGTTTAAAAGTTGTTTTGTAAATTGTAAATTTATCCGATAAAACAAAAGATTGATATTCGGAATTAGATTGTTTTATTTCGTTTAAACTTATCATATTTTCCATACTTTAATAAAATTTCTTCTCCCTTTGTAATATCTCTATTTGCTCTTAAGGTTTCTCTATCAATGTTTGGAGTTTCGTTAAAACCACAACTATTAACCCAATGTAAGGGTGTTTTGAAAATCCAATGACAATCTGTATTTAATATTACAAACATCGTATAATTGTCTCCTATTTGCTTATATCCATACATATTTAATAGATGTAGTTTTACACTATCATCTAATGTATTTAATTCTTCATTTGATAAAATATGTTCACCGGATTCACCATCCCATAATTTGAACAATTCTTCATCTTTTTTTATATCACGTAATGCAAATACTCCTACACCCTCAATTATACTGGGTTCTAATTTTGTATTAACATAATTTCTTATGTATTCGTATGTAGTCACTAAATAAAGTTTTTAGGTTTGAATTTAAATTTTGAACCATAGTTGGCCAATAATTCTTCACCTTTTTTAATATCTCGTAAAGCGACCGGATTGTAAATTTCCGTATCTACATTTGCATCCCCTAAACCACTATTGATAAACATAGCAGGATAAATATATAACCAATGAAATCCCTTTTCTAGTAAAAAGAATATTTTACCTAAGTCTTTTTCTACTATCATTTCTTTACCTTCTTTATCTAAATAATATAATTTATTATCAAAGGTTTCGTAAATACTTTTTTGTAATTCTTCGGGTAATGTAAATAGTTCATCTTGTGTTATTGAATATACACCAGACTCTCCATACCAAGGATTAAAAATCAATTCTCCTTTTTTGATATCTCTTACTGCAAAGTAACCAATTCCACCCATAAAACTGGGTTTCAATATAGATACTACATTTTTTTTTAAATACTCATAACCGGTCATAACTTATTATTAAAAATTGTTAACTATGTTTCAATTTTATAAGAGTTGTTAATCTTTGTAAAATCACATTAACTTTAGTTTTTTCACTTGTAGTCAGTGCAATAATAGTTTTATTTTTTAAATCTGTTGTAGATATTGATTTATATTTTGATGGAGTTATCATATTATTAATTTTATTTGTTATGTGTTAATATTCCATTTGCATAGAAATTGTGATTGTCTTCAACTGTAAAAATGTAAGTTTGTGTATCTACTAATGGTTGTGGTTCTATTTTTTCAATAGCAACTACATGCATTCCAATACCATTATCTTTTGGTATCATATATACACAATCACCTTTTACAATTTTTCTAACATTTACACCTAACTGATATCTTTCGTTTGTTAAAGTTGGATTGTGAGATGCTAATTCCATTTTATTTACATAGAATGGATGGTCAAATGTAGATGTAACCTCTACACCATTTGATAAAGTATATTTAACTAAATCATTATGTATTGGAGATTTTGTATCAATTACTTTCTTAACTTCATTCAATTTTGTTTCTTCATTTAAAGTAATTACTTCATCACCTATTTCAACTTCTTCTATGTTTTTAAAAGAACCATCTATCATTGTAATTTGAGTACCTGCAACGAAACAAAATCTATTATGTACTAATACATTGTTTGCAAAAAAGTTATGATTACCTTCAATATCTTGTAAATTATATACTATCGTTTCTTCGTTATGCGTAGTAATATTAACTATTTTTGTTAAACCATTAAACAATTTTACACTATCACCAATTTCAATTGTTGTAACCAATGATTCTAAACTATAAGATTTGTTTGATAAATTTGAATCAAATGATGCCCAACCTTTATTTTCTACAAATATTGGGTGGTCAAATGTACATTTTAATACTTCACCATTATCAAATTTGTATTCTACAATCTCATTAACAGTTTTACTTAATATTGTATTAACTATATTTTCCGATTTTACTCCTAATACTAAATCAAATGTGGAAACTATGTCACCAGAAACCACATCTTCAATTTTTTTAATTGAACCATCTGCAAGAGTTATTAACGTTCCTGCAACAAAACAAGGTGCGTTATGTGTTATAAATGAATTAATCGGAGTAGTACCTGCAATTATATATGTATCAGTATCTTCAACATCAATTTCAATTAAATTAAATCCACTTTCACTTGTAATGTATAATTCATTTGATGTTACTTGTGCAGTAGAACCATCAAAGTCAATTAAATAGTCTGTATTTTCGTTAATATCTATTGCAGTTTTCCATGTAATAATATTATCATCCGAATCGTGTACTAAAAATGATTTTACAGGAGAAACATATATAGAATCATCATTACTATTAACTGTTAATTTAGTAAGTGTTTTATCTTCTAACTCTTTTGAATTTTTGTATATAATAACCGATGAGGTTATGTATGAACCGGATGGTAAACTACTACCACTAATTTGCCAAGTATTAATATCGGAATCGTTTTCATTTAAAGATGTACCACCAATATAATATGACTTTAAAATATCACCTACTTCTAATCTTCCAGCTTCTACTTCGGTTTCATCTGATTTTATAATCAAATGTGTATTTAATATACCTTCCGATTGACCACCATATTTTATATAGTTTGTTGTAAATTCGTGAAAATGTTTATTATCCAATGTATTAAGATAAATCGACTCATTATATATTGAACCAGTTGGTAATTCAAATATTGAGAATTTTTTAAATTGAGCTAAATGTAACACATCTAAATCAGTACCATATACTATTGAAAATACTCTAATACTTCCTACTTGATTATCAACTATTGAATTTGGGTTTGTGTGATATTTTTGAATAACTAAATTTTCGTTATCTAATTGATTAATGAAATTATTCCATCTATTTTCATTTGTTTCATTTTCAACTTCACTTCCTATTTTATAAAACGTTGCCATTTTATGGGTTTCTTCAATATTTTTAGCAACTGCATCTGGTAAGTTGGAAGCGTTTAATGTAGTATTAATAATGCTATTATATTCACCATTAATTGATGATGAGTGATAAAACTCAACAACAGACCCACTTTCACCTGCATCATAAAATAAAGATAATAAATTTAATTTACCTTTTGCATATTCACTATCAAATATAGATGTTTCATCATAAGCAAGACGTAAAATAAACATACCTTCTTCTTCCGTAACGGTTGGTGGGAAAATCACATTAGGGCTTACTTTAACTTCGACAAACTCAGTTATAAAAGTTGCATCGGTAGTAATCACAGATTGTAAATCGTCAACCAATGCTCTATGTAGAAGTGGTTTATGTACTATGGTAAGTTTGGTAATATTATTTGATTGTAATAAAGAGATAAAATCACTATAATCAAATTGTGTAAAATTTGTTACTGATGTATCTGTATTTATTTCCAATAATCTTAAATCACCATTTAAATCTTCTATAAAGTCTGCAGAAAATAAAGTTCCTTTCATAATTGTTTGTTTCGTTGTCTATAAATATAATTATAATTTATTTACTTGATTTTTTATTTATTTTATTTTATTATAATCCTTCTACTTTATTCCATTTTTTTAAATCACAACTACCCATTACGGGTGTAAATATTTTTTTACCCAATGGACATCCACATTCTCCACATATTTCCGTAAATATGATTGATGCTTGTTTTGATGGACAGGTTTGACAAATGGTATATCGTTTACCTGCAAGTAAAGTTTGTTCATTTGTTGGGTTGGCTGCTCGTCTCCAACTTAAAAATATTTCAGATGCTTTGTTCATAACAATATTTTTGGTTTAATAAAAATTAATATTAGAAATTTGTAAAAATTTGTATATTAGGATATAATTCTCTCATTCTTTTTATTTTATCACTTTCTATTTTAAATAATGAATGTTCTGGATGTTTTTCATTTGCAATATTTTTAATCATAAAATCCGCATTTGAGTTTATTCTTCATCATACATTACGAATATACAAATAATTATTCAAATTACCAAATTTATGATATGATGGGGGTGGGGGTTGGGGGCAAAGTCGTTTTTTAAGAAAATTTTTGGAATAAGAATATCTTACCTCTATTGATAGTTATATTAATTTAATAGGAATACGCTCACCATTTAACATCTTAGTCAAATAAGGTTTATCATTTTCTACCATACTATATAATTCATTTAACGAATCGGTATTGACCATTTCTATTATTGTTGAAGTGGCATCCGTAGATTTGTGATAATAATTCATATTGTAATTATTTGGGTCGTATGGAATGCCAGGAAATAAATTTGACAAATAGTTTAACTCTATAAGATTAAACTCAATTCTATTCCAGTAACTATACATAAACTCAAATATTATAGGAGACCAATGTCCGGCCGTTCCATTTAAAAAAGAACTTATAATTTGATTCACATCACCATTATTAAATTCAATTGCACCTCTAATTTCGGTTTTTAAAGCACTAACCAAATGTTCTCTTCCCACTCTATATACCCAATAAGTATCTTTTGTAATCCTTTGAATTTTATTTGTAGGTAACCATAATTCTTCAATTTTAATAGGATTGGTTTTTTCTTCTAACCAACGAGTACCACATTTTAAAGGTGCGATTATATCTAATCCATTTTCGTATGTAAATCTTTTTAATACCATATACCCTTATTTACGATTTCTCCACCAATTTTTTCTCTCTATGTACCAAAACGGAAACTTACACACCCAATAACAAGTTAGTCCACAGGCAGCAAGGAAAATGACAGGTAGGAGTAATATACAGGTCGTAATGTCCGATATTCTTTTAATGAGATAGTGCATTTCCAAAGATTGATGTGTAAATACCTACAAGTCCAACTATCATCCAAAATATGTTTAGAATAAGGTATGCTTTATTACTTCTCTCCCATGCGGCATAAGTAAGAATGATAGCATCAATAGTATTCCATATCCACATAAGTAAGAAAGGAGTACCAGGTCCCATAATAGAAAGAGTACCGAATGCAAGGATTCTCATCACTACTCCTATATTCTCCAATAACTTAACGGATGTTTCTTTTAATAACTTTAGTTTCATATAACGGATTTGAAATATATAGTAATTATTAATTTTTTCTTGGGAATATGCCGGTTACTTCAGTAGATTGTATTGTTATCACTCTATTCACATCTTCAATATCATCAGTTACTACCTTACCAGTAGTTCTTGTAATCCATTCCCCATTATCAGGAGGAGAATATCCTAATGAATAAACTTTTACAATAGAGTCAAAGTCATTTCTTAGAGATTGTAAGTAACCTGTTATCTTTGTTATATAGGTAGCTGTTTTATCGTTTGCAATTATAATGGAGCCTGATGATTGATTCCATGTTATCTCCGTAGCAAATGCATCAATTTCCTTTTGTAATCCATCTAATTCCAATGCAAATTCATATATCTCAAAAGTTTCGGTAGGGGAATCTGTTTTATCGGTTAACATATAGTCAATCCAATTTATTAATCTTTGTGGAACATTGTTAATTGGGTGTTTATCTCCTAAGTATAACCATTCTGCAAATTTAATTGCTGCCCTGATATCTAAGTTATGTCTATAATCTGCAAGTTGGTATACTGGAGTTAAGTCAATTTTAAGAACTGGTATAGATTTTCCTATCTCTACTCCTAATATATCACCATTTGCTTCTATTGAGTAATGTGGTGAATCTCTTTTTAATATTAAATCTAATGTGTTTTGTGATAGCAAATACATATTATCCAATTGTATAACAAAGCCATCCGTTTTTAATACCGGTGTTAAATCTTTCAATATAGATGTTCTTGCAATGAAAACTGGTTCAATAGCAGGTGATGCAGTAACTTGCCAAAACCTTTCACTAATCTTTACATATCGTTGAGGGTTAACCTTTAAATCATTTCTTGCCATATAATACTATTTCTAAAGCCTTTCTATAAATTGTTTTTTCTTTTAATCTTTTATCTCCCCTTTGTTTTATCTTATATACCTCTCTTTGTAGTTCTTGGTATTTATTTTCATCTATTGCATCTAAAATAATATAGTTCACTTCTAAATCTGGTTCTATACTCTTAAACGATTCAATTCCACCTTCTTTTATTTGTTCTTTCTTATTCTTATATCCGATAACATGTGCGACTCCAATTGATGTGCCGAATTCCGCTGCTACGTCTACATATACACTTTCTTTTAACATTTTATTTTTCTTTAATAGGGATAGGAATTACAATTTTCTTTTTCATTACATTGGGTAGGTTACTTCTTTGTGAGATGTTGCC
>Ga0208133_1000603_pt1 | contig 13743 bp, 22 predicted proteins | sample ColrivemetaGS535_FD_187595 | JGI IMG/M metagenome (GOLD analysis project Ga0208133, IMG submission 187595) | Estuarine microbial communities from the Columbia River estuary, USA - metaG S.535 (SPAdes) (version 2) | ecosystem: Environmental > Aquatic > Marine > Intertidal zone > Estuary | place... | reverse complement strand
GTTATTTAATGTTTATTGTTATATTGTTAATTTCTTTACTTCATAAAGATACGAAAACTTCCTGATATATCCTAATATTTTGTATCTTTTTTTGATTATTTTTGATTAGAAATCAATGAGTTATAACTGGTTGATTATCAGTGCCTTATAACTCATTGATTCTCAATGGATTACGATTCCTTAGCCATAAACAGGCCGTTCATTGTACGAGTAACTTCGTTTACATTAGTTACATTAATATAAGATGCCGCCTTACCATAACAATCTTTGAATACCTTACCACTACCAGACGTAGCATCAACATCACCACTATATTCACTCACAAAGTAACTCAATACTTTGATACCCATAGATTGAATCTTATCTACCATCTTCTTAGTATGCTTACTAGCGTAATAACCCTGATAGTTATAACCCTTACCATGAAAGTAAGGTTCACCATCAGATATGTTTAAGAAGTAAGAATCCACATCGGTAGTGCTACCCACCATTTGTTTCATCACACCTTCAAATGCCAATCCTTCCGGCGTTGTACCACCCGGTCTTAGATATTGGAATAAGGTCTTAATCTTAATGAACTTATCAATTCTACTATCATATGCTACTACGATATAAGGTAACTCTCCAGATGTAGTACGGAAACTGATTTGAATCTCTAAGTTAGAAATCATATCAACTGCTTTGGCCAATGCTACAACGTTAGTCATAGTCTTTCTCCATTTCGTACCACTCATAGAACCAGAGGCATCTACTGAAATATGTAAGTTAGCTTTCTTATATGCATCAATCTCTTTTGTAAAGAACACATGCTCATTACCGAAACCTAAAGATGAAATCATTCTCTTATCCATTCTACCAACTAATTGGCGATTGAAGATTGTTTCTCTACTCTCACTACGAACCTGCAACTTCTTTCCTAAGATAGTACCCAAACGAATACCTTCCAAAACTTCACTAGCACATTGTACGTGATTTTGATGCTCACCTGCTTTAGAGTTATACCTCAAATCAGCCAATGGAAAATCTGAACTTTCCAATAAGGATTGATTCATCTTCTTAACTACGATACATTCAATACCTTTATTTATTACCGTACCATTTGCTAACTCCTGTCCTACTGTCTTTAATTCGGTGCCCGATTGGTCGATAGTATCCAATGATTTGTTCTCACTACTACTTACATTACCTTTCTTTACATCACCTCTTAAGAATTCTTTTTGTTTCTCAATTTTCTTCTTAAGTATTTCTAATTGTCTTTGAGATAACTTACCTTCAGCGGGCTTACCATTCTTACCTTTACCACCTAACATAACTTTAATCTTACCCATCACACCCTTACCTTCCTCAGCTACTTCGTTATCACCACCAGCCTCATCAAAGTCCTCACCTTCATCATCTATACCATCACTACCACCATCTTCATTAATCTCTACATCAATATCATCTTCACCAGCTTCTTGCTCACCTTCACCTGCTTGCGGAGAACCCTGTCCTTTACCTTTACCCTTACCATTACCTTTGTTTTCCTCCGCTTGTTGAGCTTCATCGATGCATCTTAAGATAACATCGAAGATATCACAAGCTACTACTAAGGCATCATCCGTAGTTTTTAAACGATTGATGTCTGATAACTTAGCCAACTTAGTTATTTCACTCAAACCTTTAAGAGCGTTTGGTCTACTGAACTTAGAATGTAAGTTAATCAAACGGAACATATAAGAGTCCATTGTTTCGTTACTCATCTCCGTTGAAGTCATACCCTTATCAATAGCAGGGTCATTAAAGTACTTATCGTACATTGAACGATAGTAATCTCTATAACCCGGTGCTCCATCAAATATGAATTGGTCAATACGTCTATCCTCTACCCAATTAAGAATATCCTTAACGGTATAGATAACATCACTAACACCTTTCTTATTGGCGGTTTCCAACCACTCTTTTAACTTAGCCGGCCCAACTACCTTTTCGATAGATTTATACATATCAGCCAACAATGTAAAGTTGGATAACTTAATATGTGAACCTTCGTGTAATGCTAAACCCACTGCTGGGTCAAACTCATTTGGTTCTGCTACTTTGGATGAAATTACTACCGTAGTACCATCGGTATATGAATTACCTTTAGTGTTAAACTTAACTGGAATGTTCTTACCGGTTACGATACTTACGAAATTGGCGATTGCTCTACGATGAGCTGCCATCTTATACAGGTTCTTAGATTTTTCCTGTTTTGATGTGTAGATAGTAGTATAATCATTGGTATCCCAATCACTCATCCACCAAGATGAATTTCCATAACTACTATAACTTTTGTACTTTGACATATAAAGGGGTTTTATTGTTTACTAACTGATTGAATACAAATATACGAATAATATTTGAGACTACCAAACTTTTATCAAAGTATTTTTAGGGTATTTTTTAACTTATTGAGAATCAATGAGTTATATATTATTGATATTTGGAAAGTATTTTGAGTATAATTCAAAATCATCTGCATATAATTGCTTTATTCTTTCTAAATTAAAATCACTTATAACCACATCGGAACTTCCTGATGAATTTACATCTGCCTCCAATCCAAAGTATAAAGATAGTTCATCCATATGATAAACCATATAATATAAATCAAAAAAATCATCAGGTATGAAGCTTGACTGTGAATTGAAATGATGGGGTTCTGCTAACTGCTCTATATGTTGCCAATTATCCAAAACAATATCACATATATTATCGTTATTGAAATCGGCTATACCCAATGAGTTTATCCAATCGGGCCCCATTTTATTATCAAATCTACCACCTTTAATAAAATAATGAGATAGTAATGAGCTAAATCGCTCAATGGGATTTCTTAAAACAACAAATCCTCTTTTAAATAATTTAATTTCAGATTCATTTATTTTTTTAATTAAAGATTCTTGTTGTAACTCTTTTTGAGTTGAATCAAAATTAAATCTAAATTGCTTTAAATTATAACTTCCGTTTTTGGGTATCTCAATCCAAACAACACTATTATTTATAGACCAAACATACGTGTTATTTGTGCAATACGCACAACTACAATTTATTTTCATTATTTACAGGTCACCCTCCTCATCCCACTCATCCAAAGGGAACGATGATTGCATTTCTTCAAACACAAATGTTAATTCTTTTTGTGCATCTTCAACTCTACCCCAATCTTCAAATGAAATAGCATCTTCTAACATATCTATAATGTCTTTGATTTTATTTTCTACATTCATAATCTTTTATTTTTTATTAAATATAACATTATCAATTTAAACGATAAAATCATCTTTAATTTGCTTTTTAAAAGAGCCGTTTTCATCTGGTATAAACTCTATTGAATCACTCCATCTTATACTTTCCAATGGTTCATTCATAAATTTATTATAGATTTCGTTTGGCGTACCTTTTGATTTTCTAGTTATAATCATATAGCTTGGAAAATATCGTATCTCAACATGTATCTTACTAAAATGTACTGCTAAAAAATGTTCGGGTGGAAATAGGTAATGACCTGAATTTAAGTATTCCATCATATGCAAATACAATACACTATAATAATCCATTATCTTTGGAATACCATATGCTATACAATCATTTATACCATTTGAATTTACCCACATTGAGTTATTACTACCCATTGGTACATTCAGCATATTATTAAAAATCAATTCAAAATTATCATCCAATAGAGTATCCGTTCTAGCTCTTATTACTAAATCATATTCAATACCAAGTTGTTTAGTTAGTATATTACATTTCCATATCTTATACCACATTGGTAGTTGTGCGAAATTCTTAGAAGTATCTTTAAAAAACGGAGCTAACCCATTAGGGGATTCTATGTTCATCGATGCGAAGTTCTGTGTGGTTTGTTTGAATATACTATAATTTTCTATTTCTATTTTCTTAGCATTATATATTCTAGCAAAGTTATCAGCCGTATCACCCAATTCAACATTTTCCGTATCCCAAAATGAAGCATATACATCTATCTTATATTTTTCTATAAGGCTTAACCAAAAAGATTTAGTTTCTTCCAAATCTCTTATATTACCAGAAAAACATAATGCTACTCTCATACTATATATTTGTCATCTTTTACACAAGGTAATTTTACCACTGTTGTTATTGTATCCGTTAATGCCTCAAAGTTTGTTGATTCACCGGGCTCAATTGTAATAATATCACCACCATTATAAAGAGTACCATTCATAATAACCATACCTTTTACAATAACAGTAATTTCAGTTGCTACTTTATGATAATGAAGTTGTTCTTTATCTCCAGCTTTGTATTCCTTAACACCAACTTCCACCAAATCGGTTTTGTATAATGATGGTTCAAAGTTTCCAACGAACCAACCCTTAACCATATCTTTAAGCTTGTGTATTTTCATCTTTATATTTTTTAATTACATCCGAACAAATTCCTATACACTTAGATAAATCATCATTACCCCTTTCCGGCATTACTGCTATACTTCCTTTAATTGGTTGCTTACCTGGGTATGCCCAAACTACACCTTTTGATGTAAGTGTTACAGTATCTTCTTCGTGCCAAAAATAATGATAACTACGAAGTGCATTAAATAATTCTAATGCTTCAATATTTTTACAATGCACCCATACATTATCATATCGTTTTCCAAGCCATGCGTTTGATATTTGATATTGTGGTTCATCGTGTCCTAAAAATAAAACACCATTAATAGACCATACATCAATTTCAACATCATATCCTAATGTAATAGCTTCATCTATATAGGATGGATTGTTTTCTAAGTGTGGTTTCTTACCATCTATGTTTCCTCTATGTGATATTAGTATCATAAAAATTTGTGTTATTAAATAATTTATCAATCGAACTTATACTGTAATTTTCATGTGGTTTGAAATTATTATACCAAGACTTTTTAAATGAATTGGCTTTCAATTTATAATTTTTCATCATGTCAATATCCAATATATCAAATGCTTCGCTCATTAATATTCTACCATCAACGATTCCAAATCTAGTTGGAAACTTTTTATTTAAATACGATTTAGCTAAGGAAACCTCTGGATGGTATTCTAAAAATTTATTATTATTCATATTATCCAAACATTCATTAAACATACATTTTATGTTTTCAGTAGTACCTATAATGTAATGGTCACTAATATGATATTCTATAAATAGAAAATGCCTAAACCAAATAGAACTTGTATATAATTTTTTATCATTTTTCTTTAAAAAATTATAAGAATATTCTAAATTAGACCAATATTCATCTCCTCTAATTTTTATAGTATATTTAGTATCAACGAATTTTAAAGCATTTACAGTAGATACCAATTGATATTGGATGTTTTGATAACCTTGTTTTTTTGGTAGAGATGATAATACGATTGTAAAATTATCCGGTGCATTTGAAAAATCTATTTTACAAGTATTCCAAGTTGAAATAACTACATTGTAATTTTTGTAATTTTGCAAATAAAAATCATAGCATTCTTTTTCTAACAAACCTTGAATTATGATGGTAACATCTTCCATACATTTCATTTGGTATTATTTGAACCAACCTATTTTCTTACCATTGATTTTTCTTTCCTTCCATTCTTCTTCTGAACCCGGATATCTCCAAGCCCATACTAACCAAAATAACATAAATCCACCAATACCAATAAGTGCTGCTGGTTTGTGCCATAATGTGAATAATAGAAATGTATAACTACCTAACATAGTAGCTAACATAATCCATTTAACTTTTGTTGGATAAATACTTTTTTCCTCCCATCTAATAAGATAGGGTGAGAATGTTGGATGAGTGTGCAACCAATGATTTAACTTTGGTGAACTCTTAGCGAATGCCCATGCGGCCAATATAACAAAGGTTGTCATTGGTACACCGGGAACAACAGCCCCAATGTATGCACAACCTACAAATAACAGCCCTAAGGCTCTCCATAACCAAATTTTCATAACTACCTATTTTAATTATCTACCTTGTCCTTTGTATCTTTTTGGTTTTTGCTCTTTAGGACCATATCCTTTTTTTGCTTTACCCGTTGTTTTTTTACCAAAAGAAACTTTGTTTGCTGAACCTACTGATTTTGCCATTTGTTGTTACATTTTAATTGTAAAGTGTAACGTAACATATTGGTATAACCTATTTTATAATATTAGCGTTCTTAAGCATTTTAGCCGTTTGTATCCATTTCTTTCCGATTTGGTTATAAATAGGCTTTCTTAAAAATGCATCTACTTGTTGTTGTACTGATTTGGAAATAGATTTGTATTCTGTATTATCTACAATTACAAATCTACCACTAAACATTGTTTGGAATTTACCTAAGTTTTCCTGACAAGCTTTCCAAATTTGTGTTACCAAATCTTCTGGTAAAGTTCTATCTCTTTTAGCGTTTCGGGCTTTTGCAACTTCCAATGATGTGTTTACAAATACCATATAACAATCGTATCCCAATGCTTCTGCATGTTCTACTTTCTTTTTGATTTTTGTTACTTCATCACCAGTTCCATCAATAATCATTCCCAATCTACCAGCTTCATAAAAAGCTTGTTGTTGTTTAGTTATTTTTTTAGCTTGATTACGAATTGAGTTTGGATTATCTTCACCAGCAATTGAATCCCATAAATCAGAATCTTTGTCTATCTTACCTAAATCTTTAGGATTGATACCATTCTTCTTTAATGAGTTCTCAAATGCTGAATCAGAATTTACAATCTTCAACCCACCGGCTGATACTGAATTAAATGCTCCCTTACCTACACCAAATATCTCATTGGCAGTAAATGATTTTCCACTACCAGGTCCTCCAGCTAAGAATATACATTTAAGTATACCAGGATCATCAACTCCTTCGGTAATCATTTCTACAAATAACTGCTTCTTAAGTTGGTTTAACTCTGTTTCTAATTGCTTTAGTTCTTCCGATAGTAGTTTGCTCATAATTACTTAGTCTTCTTAGGTGCTGCTTTCTTTGTAGCTTTCTTTTCAACTACAACTGTTTTTGCAACCTTAGTAACTTTCTCAGCAACTGCTTTTACTTTCTTAGCAACTTCTTTAACTTCCTCTACCTTTTCTTCGATAGCATCAGGAATGTTGTTGTTGTTTGCATCTTTAACCTTACCGGTTTTCATAGCGATAAACGTAGCGATACCTGCAACAGCCAATACCAATACTACAATAGCGAATGTACTCATAATTTTTGTTTTTTAGATTTTATATAAATATAGTGTTTTTTAGTAAACGAATACTAATTTTCCCCATATAGGGAGTATTTGGTAACAGGCTTCTCAACCTGAACCTCTTGTGTGTGGATAACCTCTACTGTCCCTTTTCTAGCAGACAGGAAGAATTCGGTTTGCCCTGTGTTCTGGAAGTGATATTCCAATGCATCTGTCAAACTATCCAAAGTAACTGATGGAGAACCAACAGGTGACCATCTATCACCCGGTGGAACTCTTTTCATTACTACCTCTTTAATTTCTTCGATTTTTGTTTCGATTCCCATTATTGAATTACTTGTAAGATTTTAGATTCTCTTGCAGCTGATACTTCATACTCCAAGCTTACACCTGCTGATTCGAATTCCTTAACTACTCTAGCTTCTGCTTCCGTAACGGTCATAGCATCTACTAAATAACTTTCTTTAACTTTTTTGATTTTTGTACCACCCTTGCCGCCATCTACTTCGTGTTGAACGGTCACTGTAACTTCAAAATACTTTGCCATAATTTATTGTTTAAATTGTTTAATATATCAAATATACGATAATTTTTCCAAACTACCAAATTAATACTCATATTCTTTTCTAGGTCCTGTTAGATTTCCGTTGATTAAGAACGAACAGTTGAAGCATAACATACGCAAATTGTCATATGTTAGGTTTTTCCTATTACCATCCATAAAGTCCAATACAAGCGGAACTCTGTGGTCTGTGACCCTTCTTTCACAAAATCCACAATTATTACATTTTTCTTCCATATAAGAATTAAGTAATAATCTCTTTTTTAACTTCCAAATTGGATAATTGGGGAACTTCCCTGCTAATATATCATCTAACGAATGAAATCCAGTAGTTGTCTGATTTCCTTTACGGATACCAATACCAGATGGATTCTTTAAATCTTCAAATAGTTTATATTCTCTTGCGTATTTTTTGTATGTGTTATACGATACACCTAATAATCTTGCTGCTTCAGCCGCTGAACGGGCTTTCTTTTGAATATCCTTTATCTCACTCTCCAATAAAGGTCTAGCACCCAATCCTCTTTTGGTTCTTCTTTGTGGTGCTAACGATAGGTTCTTTGTAGGGTCAAAGTTGGGAAACCCCTTCACTTCTTCTTGTTCTTCCATAACTAAATTTGATACACTTTTTATGTTTCTACATATAAGTATATCAATTTTCTTTTTTCAATCCAAATTTTATCCATTTATACCAAATTCTTTCATGGATATAATATTGAATAGGCTTGTAAATCAATTCTGCTATCCCAAATGCGGCACCTACTTTAATTGAACCACTTACCCACCACATTATAATAAACCCTATAAGCGTACTTAAAATACGATATGAGATGGTTTTTGCAATGTGTCTCTTTTTTTCTACTACCACTATCCTTTATTTTCATCGTATGTTATAGTTCCATCAGGTGTCATATGACCTGTTCTGATTGCAGTACCACTAATTGCTGCTACATCCGTTGGTGGTTCGTGATATATTACATCATACCCTACACCTCTACCATAGTTTACCGATTCAATATCAGGAATAATAGATAACAAAATCTTATCGAAATTGTTCATAAAAAATGGTTCGGCTGATAATTCTTTTAGTATTTGTTGTGCAGTCTTTGGATTGTTCTCATCTTGCTGAACATCTCTAATAGCTACCCATACATTTTTACCAGTTTGTAATTGTTGGTTGATTAACCATTCGTGTCCTTTGTGCCAATTTTGCCATCTTCCGATGTACAATGCGTATTTTTTCATAACATTTATTTTAAATTAGTATATCTTTTTTTATTCTTTTCACTTTCCCATTTCATTTCAACTGCTGTCCATTTTCCTCTTGGACAAGCTCCTATCTTTGGAGAATACACTTTTGCTTTTAGTGCACACATACATTCACTACAATGTATATAAGGTTCATCTGCTTTAGAATCACAAGTATCGCATATTTCCATACGAGCCATAGCTAATTCCATTTGAGCATCATTTGGATTTAATGCAATACCCCATGCTTTAAATATTTCTACGATTTTGTTCATAACTTATCGTTTTCTCTCAAATAATGAATTAATCGGGTAAATGATTGAACCGGTGTTTCTGATGTTGTATCTATATTAAAGAAATTAACTTCAGGTGGTTCGTACCCTTCTACTTTGAATTGCTCTCTTTGTCTTTTACGATTTGTATGAACATATAATTCAACAATAGAATTACCACATGCGGATTTAAATTCTTCTCTTAATTCTTTGTATGGGGCTACTAAAGAAACAACTACATCACATCCCTTATTGTGTAAGAAATATGATAGTAGTTGTGCGTTCTTAATATTTTTAATTCTACCTTCTTCTGAATAATCTTGATTAAGAGTAAGTTCTCTTAAATCATCTCCATCTATATGGAATACATCTTTACGCCAATTGCGTTTTTCGGTTTGTAAGAAATCTTTTAATTTAGTTCCCAATACAGTCTTTCCAGCACCAGGTTGTCCCGTAAACCAATAGATTTTACCTTTAATTTCCATAACTTTTTTAGTTTATAAAAATAAGTATTATATTTTTAAATTATTATGCTCCAAATTTATTGATAAACCAAGCATAACTCTTATTACCAGAGGATGAACCACTAACTGCTAATGTATTTGATGGAGTTACTCCAAAAGTTACAAAATCAGATGAACCACCTAAGTAAGTTGTTGTTGGTGCATTATTACCATCAAAATAAAATCTAACAATATACGTTGCTGAATTTGTTGATGTTCCTGTGCTTGTGTTTATTGATGCTAATAACATCATTGTTGCACCACCAGTTCCCATATTGATTGGTAATCCAGTATCACCACCATCGTTTCCAGCTCCTACAAATAGAGAACCTTGAGATGCTCCAGCGTTTACACTACCATCACCAACAACACTCAATTTAGTTTTAGAACCAAGAGATGTATCAACAGTAGATGTACCTATTTGTGTTTTACCTGTAACTCTTAATGTTTGGCTAGCAGAAACTGCTCCTTGTAAGGTTGTTCCACCTTGTGAATTAATTGTTACTCTATTTACTCCCTCAACATCATCGTAAATTTGATATTGGAAAGCATCAGTACCAATTGAAGTACCAGCTATAAACGAACCATTTGTAGTTGTTGTTTTAACAGCTGCGTTTCTAGCTCTATTATTCTTAAGAACTGCGTACATAGTACCAGATGTATCGGAGTTAAACACTTCAAATTTAGAACCAGTGAATTCATGTATATCATCGGAACTATTACCAAACTTAGTTGAACCACTTTGGAATAATACAGAAGATGTTGTGTAAGTTGTATGTACTTCTTGTGTTGTTATCTTACCAGTAAAATAAACATCATTATTACCATCAATACTAAATGCGTTCTTTAATGATGCCGTATAAGCTTCAATTAAGTTTACCTCACTTCTCAATGAACCAGTAAATGTAGATATACCCAAATTAACCAAATCCTGCGAACCAGTTTGTGTTGCTTGCTTTAGAATATGAGAATCAACAGATGTATTAATTACATTTTGTGAACCAGTATAAGTTGATATACCCAAATTAACCAAATCTTGCGAACCAGTTTGAATTGCTTGCTTTAGGATATGTGCATCAATAGAAGATGTTACCACCGATATATTAAAGTTTATCGTATTTTGAGAACCAGTTTGTGTATTCAATGATGCGGTTGCCTGGTATAATTGGTATAATTGTGCATCAGTTGCGTATGTACTATCTAAAGCTGCAGTAAATGCCATCAATCCGTTTGTAATTCCTATTAAAGAACCAGTTACAGAAGATATACCCAAATTAACTAAGTCTTGCGAACCAGTTTGAATTGCTTGCTTTAGGATATGTGCATCTATTGAATTATTGATTACATTTTGTGAACCAGTAAATGTAGAGATACCTAAGTTTACCAAATCCTGCGAACCAGTTTGAATTGCTTGCTTTAGAATATGTGCATCAATTGAAGATGTTATTTGTGATATTGTAAAGTTTCTAGTATCTTGAGATGAAGTGAATGCTTGAATTGATGCAGTTGCTTGATACAATTGATAAAGTTGTGCATCAGTTGCGTATGTGTTATCTAACGCCGAAGTGAATGCCATCAATCCATTTGTAATACCAATCAACGAACCAGTTACAGAAGAAATTCCTAAGTTTACTAAATCTTGCGAACCCGTTTGAGATGCTTGCTTTAGAATATGAGAATCTACTGAACTATTGATTATGTTTTGAGAACCAGTATAAGTTGATATAGCTAAGTTCACCAAATTTTGAGAACTACTTTGAGTATTCATAGCGCCTGTCACAGAACTAATTCCTAAAAATACCGAATTGAACGATGAAGTAGTTGTGTTAATTGAACCAGTTGTTGAACTAATTCTTAAAAATACAGAATCAAATGAAGATGTAGTTGTATTGATTGAGCCAGTTGTTGAACTGATTCTTAAAAATACAGAATCAAATGAAGATGTAGTTGTATTGATTGAACCAGTTGTTGAACTGATTCTTCTATTAACCAAATCCTGCGAACCTGTTTGTAAATTTAAAGATGCTGTTGCTAAATTTATAGAAGTAGTAAATGTAGATAATAATGTTGTTTGTGATAACAAAGAACCAGTGTATGCATTTAATTGTCCAGTTCCTAAAGCCTGTCCATTTAAAAGAATCGTACCAGTTACAGTATGAGTATCATCTGCAGTATTTCCTAATATAGTTGAACCACTTTCAAATAATATAGATGCGGATGTTAATTCGGTATGTAATTCTTGAACCGTCAATTTACCACCAATTGAAAAATCTCCACTAACAGAACCACCACCCACTACATTTAGAGTACCTGTTACAGTTTCAACTCCAGTTATACTAACGTTGCCTGTTATATTTTGAGTACCTAAGAAATTATTGGATGATGTTGTTGCAGAGTATGCGGTTGCAAATCTACTGAAATTCTCTACACTTATTTGATTTGTAGTTCCACCTACTACCACCGGTAATACCGAACCTCCATCTACTTGAGAACCAGATAATGTGGTGATTAAAGGTAATTCGGATATTTTTTTAGTTGCCATTTATCAATATTATTTTAAAAAAGTTGGGTTTCAACTCATATAAATATTAAAAAAATGAAATAAACTATTACCGATAGGAATATTAATTGTACGTCTTTGAATTAAAAGAAGTATCCATGCCGTCTAAAGGTATATTGGTATTATAACTACGAGTTGAATTACCACCAACGTAATCAATGGCATCTTTAATTGATTTGAATATTTTAGGAGGAAATGTGGTATTTGATTCACCACCACTAGCTATCATAGTTTTATCGGCTTTGTTATAGTAGATAGTTCCACCAAACTTACCCATAACCATCACATTATATTTAACGTAATCTTTAGTAGTACCTTGCTTTACTAATTTAGTATTTTGATAGGAAGGTCTAACACCACCAGCATCTCTTTGTTTGAATGTAAACTTATCTACATTACTCACATCTTCCATTATTTTAATTAAACTTATCATCTTGGTTTTCCGTACAATCTTTTGGTGATTCGTTTGTCCACTTTAGATAGTGAACGAGTATAGTATCCATCTCCCACAAATTGTACCTGTTTACCAGGCCCTACAATTGCTTGGATTTTCTCCTCATCAGTTACAACAGGTGCTCCAGATGATTTCATAATATCTTCCATCTTCAAACTAGCTTCCAAAAACCATCCGCTTGTTTTACACAATTGGATAACCTTCTTAACTACATCCGATTTTGCTGTTTTCTTATTGTTAGTTCCTAATAGGGCAATTTTGTTACCGAATTTGGTTTGCTTATATACAATGAATGCATCCGGTATGTGGTCTGAATCTACATCTTTAAGTGCAGTTGCTTTATACTTACTCTGCATTTCTTTCCAACTATTTGCAGATAAATCCATTCCAGCATTTAAATAGGTAGTGATATACATCTGCCATATTCCCTTCATACCATCATCATCAATCTTATTAAGGTCTAAATCAACCCACCTGTCCGATGGTATTTCTAATTCGTTTAATATATTGGAAAGGGATATCATTTAGGTTCGTAAGCTTTGATTTTCTTTTCTAATTGAGTAAGCAATTTCATAATTTCAGATTCCTTAGAATGGTTTATCTTCAATTGCCATATAGCTTTTAATGACTCTCTTTGAGTTTGTCCGTGCATTTGAGCTTCATCCAATATGTTCTTTAAACTTATCATTAGAAATGCTTTACTTGTTGAATCTTTTGTTTAACTTCTGGATAATCTCTCAATCTTTTTTTAACTGCCGCTATGTTCTTTTCAGAATCATCCACAAAGAAAATATCATCATATCCTTCCTTTACTCTGTCCTCAATCCAATCTGCTTTCTTTTCAGGATTGTTATCACCCAATGCTATTACCTTTACACCACCGATTCCCAAATCCTTAATGAATTGAGATACGGGTCTTTCAGCTGCTCTAGCGG
>Ga0208133_1000602_pt1 | contig 13761 bp, 15 predicted proteins | sample ColrivemetaGS535_FD_187595 | JGI IMG/M metagenome (GOLD analysis project Ga0208133, IMG submission 187595) | Estuarine microbial communities from the Columbia River estuary, USA - metaG S.535 (SPAdes) (version 2) | ecosystem: Environmental > Aquatic > Marine > Intertidal zone > Estuary | place... | reverse complement strand
CCAGGATTGGACGGATGGTGTCAAGGATAGCATCCAGTGATGCATACTTACTCTTAAATGCTGGATTCTTCGAATCCTTTACAATCGCCCTTAACTCATTGTGGATACCAACGAGCGCCGGTGCGATTTGGTCTAACTGATCGCTTGTTCGCGTCATACTAACCTCCATATTGGAGGCATTATGTCACACGCTATGACGCATTGTCAATATTAATGCGCTCGATCCTAATGCGTATTCCAAGCAGCTTTGCTTGCTCGTGTCGGTTGTTTGTTCCGAGCGCCTTAGATATCCGGTACATATGCCATTCAAGTGTTCGTTCACTTTTCTTCAGAACTTTACTCGCACCTTGAAAGCCAAGTTGTGTGACGGCTGCCCACACCCGCTTTTGTTGGCGAGTCAGTTCTTTTTGGGGCTTGGTCTCTTGGGTATTCATATCATTATTGTGTATACTATTTTTGCTACTTAATTTCCCCAATGTCCAGTAGTAACCCCGTCACCCCTAAGGCGGGGTTTTCTATGTCAGGACTACTTCCCACGTAGCACCAAGATCTGTCGATCTACAAACCTTCTTTGTTCCGCCAATATCGAAGATTGCGTAAAGCATTCCACCAAGGTGTGGATCGTAACTTGTGTCAAGCACTTTACCTACCTGTGGCGTGACGCTGTTAATTGTGCAGTTGGCAGCGGTAGTCCAAGTAGTACCTTGGTCTCTACTCAACCTGTACTTGATGTTCCCTGGTGATGATGTAGTGCCATCGTCATAGATTATGATAAGCAACCCACGGTTAGTGTCGCACTCAAACCCTGCTGTACCTGCTGTCACTGTAAGGTAGTCTCCCTTTGTGGCGCCGTTATCTGTCGTGTAACTTAGCGTGTAACTTGTGCTTCCCTTGATTAGGATAAAGATGTAGTCACCGTTATTGTCAGAGTCTCGTAACTTGACAATATTGTCTGACGTAATGACCGTACCCGGTAAACGCTCAGTTAAAGGATTGTCTTGCCATCGCACGTTAATCTTAGTAGCTTTACCCAGCATCAAGAATCCCTTGTTCTTAAACGCTTCAATAGCAGAAAAGATATCTTGAAGGACATCGCGGAACCACACACGGTGTCGATGGCTAGTATGCACAGGGTTTATGTTCTGACTCTTTGTTACATAGTCAACATGGTGGTTTACTTCACCTAGTCCCCAAGGCGTACCCGTGTAGTATCTTCCTTGCGCGTCTATTGTCGAATCTGAACCCCGGTTACTACTATCGCTAGTGCGTATCAAGTCCACTGTGCCAGTAGTAACTATCTCACCGTTGGTGTCAAGTAGCCCACCGTGTGCGATACCACGAAGTAAAGACACACCACCAAGATACAAGGCGCTGTCTGTGCCGCCATTAATGTCAAATGGATCGTAGAGGTCAGGTGGAAAGTCTCCATTTATGCTGTCAAATAGAGTTTGAGCCGTTATAGTTCCTGCTGTTATTTGATGTCCATACGAAAAATCTGTGCCAGATGTAGCGTTAGGCGTAAGTAAGGCGCCGCCGCCATACAACCATGTAGCGTAGCCAGTATCACCATTGAGGTAACAATCCCGCAAAGGAGGTTGCGATACCGCACATGTGCCACCGCCAGGCTGTACAACTGATCTAGTCATAACCCAACCCGGATGCCTGACAATACTTACATCACTTGCATTGACCTGCGCTGCGAGCTGCGCAATGGTAAGCATACTAACAGAATATGTAGTGACCCCAGTAGACCCACCAACAGTCATTTGCCAATGGACGTCGCTCTCTTCTTCGTTTCTACCATCACGGTCTTGTTGCCAAAATCTGCGTCCGTAGTAATAAGTGGTTGTTCCAACTTCAGCAACAATTGAAGGCGTTATACGCTCAAAAGAAGATGTTACGGTGTCTGGTACATATGTAGAATCCGTGTTTGTATATTTTAGAATGGTTGTGCCAATGTCAATTGCACCACTAGAGACGCGTAACCTCTGGCATGAAGTAATGCCCCAATAGGCACTATCAACGCTTTCTGATCCAGCAAACGATGTACTGGTAGTGTTCTTTCTTGGGTATGGATTGTCCTTAGCGTCTTTGTCCGGTATTGCTGCCAATGAGTGAGAATCAGGAGAACACAAGTCCAAAGTAACCGTAGCATAAGATGTTGTCGCGCCAACAACATTCCACTCTTTTGTGTTTCCGTGATAATCAGTCAGAGTAATAACGCCAGGCACACTTGTACCGGTCTGTGCTTTGACTTGGACATCCAAGTAACGGTAGCCAGACATACCCTCAAACGGTGAATACGTACGATCGTTACCTGTACCAGAAATGGAACGGTTGTTAGTCTCTGCAATTGACCAACCCGTGAAACGCCATCCACGGAACATTACACGTGTATTTGTGTTGCTATCGCCATTAGTCGTAAGTGATGCACCAGTAATGGCCGCAGTAACACTAATTGGGACACTATCAAGTGCAGTGGTTTCAGAATCACTCGTGCTGTTCTTGACGATGTCGCTGACTGCCGAATATTTATAAAAGGTATCAGACGATGAAATTGAACCGGTGCCAGTGACATCCCTGTATCCCGTTGTCTCAGCATCGAATCCAGTAATCCTACAAGTTAGGCTATCAGGGTACGCACCATCCCAAGCACGTATGCGAGTATTCAAAGCACAGGTTGCTGCTATACGAGCGTAACTACTAAGATCTACTGTAATAACGTCATATGTAGCGGCTGACATTGTGATTGCCCAGTTTGTCGCTGATTGTCCGCCGAACGTATGACTATGTGATGCGGCATAAGGTGCAACGCCATTGACCAGGTAATTACTAACTGATGCCGCTGCTGTCGCTTCGTCTTGGCATATTCCAGCGTAGATCAAACCAAAGATGTACAGCATTTTCTTACGCGCACCAGATGTATATGCGCCGGTTGCTGTGCATGAAGTACCACCAATGGTCAAGGTACACGATGGTGTGCTTCCATACCTTGACATTTCATACCATCGATAATTCGTGGCAGGTGGAAAAACAGTCGGTGCAGTCGAGATTGAATATGCTGCCTCGGTAATATCCCACAGTTTGTCAGTGCCAACAGTACATGACCAAGAGCCGGTAAGTGTTGCTGAGACATCGACCCACTCAGTCGCAAAATTCTCAGTACCACTGGCCACCGTTTTTACAACAGTGGTTGAGTGACCGTAACCATCATTGGATACCATCGTAAGGTAAATGAACCACTGCCATGTTGGCGCATGTGGAGTGCTTATCCATGACCATGTCCATGTGCTATAAGCGCCTGTGTGAGTACCTACTCCGCCTATCGAGCCATCTACATATCCAAGCTTCCGCGCGACAAAAGGGACAAGGTCATTTGGGTATACAAGGATGTTGTAACTCAGAGAGATGTCGCATGCAGCTGTCGCACTCCGTGTGCCGTCCAGGTATGGCATTACGGTCTAGGTACGTCCGGACCACCGGTCATAGAGTAACCAGCAAGAATGTAGAAGTTACCACTTCCATCCTGCTGTACGAAATTCCAGTTAGGAGAGACGTAAACAGGAAGCTCATGGAACGTGGAGACGTTAGCGTTTAACTCACGTTCGCTGTTGAATCCAACGGTGCCATTAATCTGTCCACTCAGGAATGACTGACGGCGAAACTCTTGCTGTTGCATGTCAATCTGTGTTCGAATATTCATTAATACACCGTACTTACGTAGTTATTCTCACAGTTATATTCAACCTTTGGAGCGACAATACCACCACTATCACGACTGATAACTACGGTACGCCGCTTCATGTATAGATCATCGTAATCTGTATCTACACCATTGACCATTAACATTCGACATCGAGCACCAGGCTGGAATCCATCAACATAGTAGAACGAGCAGACCTTAAGCTGAAATCGTCGTTGTGCTGCCGCATCATACACACGCCTCGACATCTTCAGAATGTCTTCAGGCTGTATGTACGGAACGAAGATAGGCATTGAGGTAATGATTCGACCAAGGTAGTCAGGACTATTAGAGTCGAAGATGCTTGCTCGGTTGATCAATGGATTTGCAGCTGGTACACGTGCTGCATCGTTCTGTGCTGTTGTCGTTCCAACACCATTGATGTAGTTAGTTTCTGGTGGTGAGACGTTAATTGTATAAACCTTCGGTGACTCACCTACGCAGATTTTATTGGATGCGACATTGTGATCCGCTGGGTTTGGTACAAACTTCCATATCGTGGCGGCATTGTAAGCGGGTTTTGCTTCCAGAACCCATTTGTAATTGATTTGGTCCCAACGTAATCGATATTCCACAAATTGCTTACGTAGTAACATCAGCAACTGACGGATGATTTTGTCGCCACGATCACCGGTCTTGGTTCCATGTCTCCATGATTGCCCACGCGGAGGAACAGGAACAATGGTATTGATGGCATCCGCAGGTAGGTCTATCGTTGGAATAGCGTCGTACCCAGCTGCATTCAATACGTTGTTGATAGCAGAACCAATGTTGGTTCCATCAAATGCTGTGTGCAGGTATTGGTTGACTTCATTGAATCTACCAATCTCGCTAGTAAGCTCCCACTCAGCTTCGTACCTGTATGCAAACGAGTTAGTGCCAGCATTGTCCAAGAACACATCACAGGATGACAGCCTGGCCCATCCAGTCTGCTGTGTGACCCATGTAGGCGTGGCTACCGTTGGGTCATCGGTACGCTCAATCTTGTAGGTGGTGTCACCACGCTCCACAATAGTAATTTCGTTTTGTGTTACGTGTGTTGCTTTGACTCGTCCACCACCATATGCCAAGTCATCATCGAAAAACTCAAGGTGGCTGTATCTGTCAATGAGTACTGGTGTCGTTGCTCGCGTTACTCTAAGTTTGTCCCAGCGTAGGTAAACGCCGTACACCATCGGTGTGTAAATAGCGTTCGTTGTGGCCAGTTGTATTTTGTGCCTAAAGAATCTATCGGTCCCAATGTTGTACGTGCCGACATCTTGGTCCACTAACTCAACAGTAGACGATGTCGCAGCATTTGTTTGATATGCGCCAGTTGTATGACTTGCTGGTGATGTTGCCGGTATAAAGCCCGGGTCATAAACCTGTGTGAAGAACGTGTATCCGGCTGACCCTTCAGCGGATGTCTTGTAACGAATCCTATGGATTGCAGTGTGGTAAGTCAGGTTAGCAAAGTCAGGATTGAATCCAAGCTCTAACTTACCTGCATCAACAACATACGGAATACCAGAGTCTGTACGAAGTGGAACCTGTACAAGCTTTCCAGCAATAGACTTGGAGTCAGCCGCAGATTTGAAACTCTTTTGTACGGTTGACTTTGTTGTGTGGTTTGTAATCAGGACGCCCATTTGAGGCACTGGAATGATGGACAAAGTTTGCCATTTACCAGTCATCTCCGTGATGGATCCAATGTCAAACGAATCTATCAATGTGGCAGTTGTGTAAACACCAGAAACGGGAGCGTCATACCAGTAGACAGAACACTTGCCCGTAAAGTCAATGTGCACACCAAGTTTTTCAATGGCAATGAACAAACAGTTTCGATACTTGTTGGTCATCACCTCACGACTTGCTATCTTCCAGTTGATAACAAATCCTTCATCCCTAGCAGTGTTTGCACCAGTAGCAGTCTGCATACCAATACGAATAGTGTCGGAAGGATATCCAGCAGTACTTATGTATTGAGGTATGTGTATAGCACCAGTCAATGTAGGCATAGTCTTGACACCAAGTGTTGGTGTTTCAGACGCTAGAAACTTTCCGTTAAAGGCTGGGTCTCCACCGTCTCCGTGCCACATTAACTCCCAATATGGTTCATCCCTCGTAATAACGGATTCATCGTACCAATGCGTAGCTGTCGTCCAATCCGCCGTCAAGAAACTTGGCTTGAGCATTATCATCCCGGTGATAGGTTCTTGCCATGTGTACTCTACATTAGTAGGGCGGAAGTACTGCTGGATATTCGTACCAAACGGAGACTGTGCAAAACCTGGACGTTGTGTCATCCGGTTTTCTACATCAAAAGTAATGCGCCATTGCGGAATAGGCATTATCCAATACCTACGTTCATCATGTTGTTCCTTGACGCCATATACATCTCAAGCTCGATTGCAGAAACAGCACCGGCACCACGTGGACCAGCACCAATAATGCTAGATGCCAGTAACGTCATAGCGACGGTAGCGTTGTTAAGCGCCTTTGTGTTCTCGTCTATTGCTTTACTTGGTAAGTTGTTTGGGTCTGGTGATGTAAGGTATCCAGCGGCACCACCAATTAATGTTCCAGCAACCGTTCCAACTATGTTTCCAATACCGGGGAACAACGATCCAATCATTCCTCCAAGCATTGCGCCTGTTGCCGCACCGCCAAGAGCGTTTTGTAGTCGAGTGCTTTCAGCCAGAGCCTTTTGATTACCAATGTTGTTTGATTGCTGGTTTGCTAAACTTTGAGATGCAAGCACTCCACCTAGCATCAATCCACCAGTAAGTAAATTACCTGCCATGCCAGGATTCATATTAGACAAGAAGTTATTCACACCTGCATTCATTGCAGTCATTCTTGCTTGTATAGAAGACTTTACATTTTGCAAAGCTGTTGGAGGATTTAACTGTGGCCCTTGCATTGGATTTGGAATGAATTGCCCAGCCATGTTCATTGTATGAGTCTGTAGAAAAGAAGGACTCATAGGGCCGAATGGCATCATGCCCATTATCTGGCCACCAGGATTCATCATCCTTGTTGCTGTTTGTGTTGCGGTGGCAACTTGTGTTGCAGTTGTAAATTGATTTAAACTTTGAACAAACTGACCTAAAGTTATAGATGCTTGCCCTAAAGCATTTTTTAAGTACCCAAACACAGACACAATCAATATCAAACCAGGTACGCCAAGGGCAGCACTGTTCAACTTACCTAACGTTGTAAAAACGTCAGCCAATAGATTCAATCCACCAAGTGCAACATTTAAACCTTGGCCACTTGTGCCCATCAATACCGACTGGGCGCCTTCAGAAACTCTTTGACTGACAGAAGGTAGACTTGTCCGACCAAGTGCTTCAGCCGATCCACCAGAAGAACGTGCCATGCCAGCAAGTAACTCTTCGACGCCTTTTGCACCACGACCGCTTAGTCGCGACTGTAAGAACATTGTGGCTTCTTGTTCATTACCGAATCTACGACCTGCCATAGACTCTGCTGTTTGCCGTAGTGGTGCTCCTGTGCGTACAAGACCAAGCAAAGTATCGGAATCCATAGCCCTTGGATTCATCCGCAACTTGGCAATAAACTCGGACAACTCAGCAAGCTCAGATGCGCCACCACCACTTGCTACTGTCGCATCAGCAAGAGTAGAAATAGTAGACATCAACTCAGCACCAGGCGTACCCATAGCAAGCATCTTGCGTCCAATGCCGGCAACATCAGTAGCCGCAAACGGTGTCTTCATTGCAAAGTCTTGCAGCTGACCAGTAATCTCCGCTCCTTGCCTAGTGCTTCTCAAGGATGTACTGATTTGAGATTGGATCGTACCTAGGTTCGCTGCCATATTGAAACCAGTAACTGTTCCAACCATTTGGCCAATATCTTTAAGTCCATATATCGCGCTGTGAATAGCGCCGATAGCGTTTAGAATAGGACTCTTAAACCCAATAGCAAATGAGCTTCCTGCTGTTTGCCCTACTTGCGTCATGTTACCGGTGCTACCTGTGCCACCTACACCTGCTGTAACAGTACGAAGGTTCTGCCGCATCTGTGCCATCTGCTGGGCTTGCTGTTGATTAGCCGCCGCGAACGCAGACGCAAATGCGTTTCTTACTCCAACACCGATAGCACCGTATTGCTGTTGGAAAGCACTACTAAGTGCAGAGTTTACAGAGGACGCCATGCCCGCACCCATTCGATTGAACGAGCTCGTGGCACGGGACATAGCGTTATTCAGTGATGCTTCAAACCTTGTGACGTCTACATCAATAAGGATCTTAATGTCGCCGAGTTCTGTTGCCACTGAATTTCTCCTCGTTTTCTTTTTTCATCCGAGCGAACTCTTTTTGCTCCATCTGCTCTAATTCGATTAGATCAAGCAAAGCAAAGTACGGGAGATCCACCTCTAAAGGGTGTCTTCTCCAGTGCTTGGAGCACACTCGGACGATGAGTTTTTTAGGTCGTTAGGCTTCGACCCACGCACCTGACTCAAACCAGCAAAGGACTCGTTGAATGTACGGAACAAGTAGTCAAAACAGTCCATGTGATTTTGAGCTACCCACAAATAAAACAATGCAGTTGGCCATTCCTCAGAAGGTAATGGTTTTTCGTGCGCTGTTGCCATAGCACAAATATCCATCGCTAGAGGAAAAGGAATGTCGGGATAACGCTTTGTTAATTCCTGAGCGTCCATACTAGATTGGTAAATCTGCGGAACACCTGGGCGACGCCAAGTAAGGATAACCTTATCGTCGTCTGTCCCAAGCCAATCCGTCACATCTACTTCAACAGCGGGACGCTCATATTTCGGAGCGTTTTGTACAATGTCGCCTAATTTCATATAGCCAGTTTACTATACTTACGGAGGTGTTATTGCACCTGTCCAACCAGTTGTATCCGCCATACCGTCAAGCTCGATGTCTTCGATTAGTGGATTACCTTGGTCAGTACTCATTCGGAAACTACGAATGACTCCGACGAAGTCTTGGTAGGTAGCAAGCGCACCGTTGTTTTTGATACGTACGTAGCCAACATAACCAACCGGTGAATACACTGTCAGACCACGAATAGCAGAGAGGTTTGATACGTTGTCCGCATTGTAAGTCGTTACCATGCGAAGACGAACCATCTGTTGCCTATTGAAATAGCGACGCTTGATACCTGCTGCACCACCAGCATTGACGGAATCAAACTCGTCGCTATATTCAACAGATCGGCTTACACCGATAATCTGACTATTGGTAGAAAATGTAGGTGCTGCCCCAGTAGGCGCGTATGGAAGTGCAGATACCCAGATCTGTACAGCCATATCCTCCATAATTAAAGCCATAGTTAAGCTCCTTGACTAACTGAATAAGATCCCCAGTCAGCCATGAGGTCGATTTCCATCTCCTCAATCTGTGGGTTACCTTGGTCTGTAGACATACTCATGCGACGCATGACACCTTCATAGGTTCTGGCTGGTGTAAGCGTAGAGTTGTTCTTTACTGCGATTTTGATGTTGTAAAGACCAAGTGTGTATGTAGCCAAAGACTTAGCCTGTGGAAGGTTCAAGACGTTAAGCGCGTTGTAGGTAACAACACCACGAACTCGAATCATCTGGTTGCGGTTGAAGTAACGGCGTTTAATACCAGTAGCTCCACCAGCGTTCACGGAATCAAACTCATCCGAGATTTCAATAGAGCGTGCTACGCCAAGATACGAATACGTTGCCGCACCTGTCCAGTTAGGTGCAGTGCCGGGAGTGTATGCATCACCAATCGAAAAGGTGATTGACATATCCTCAAGAATTAGTGCCATCTGTTACTCCTATAAGTTACTGACGAATATTCGCCAGGTTCGTCCAACTGTACGCCAATATACTTGACCATCACCAACTTCGATTGTAGAGGGAACTACACCCGACGATCGGCAAATCACGCGATACCCACTGTACGTCTCGTTTGCATTTATTAATGCAGTATCTATCACATCCATTGCGTTGTACATGTTGTCGTCGTCTACTCCAGCAAAACCAACGACTAACACGTGAAATTCAATAAATGCTCCTTGCCTGTGTCCAGCTTCTAGGTCATATCCACCAATCTCTTCGATGATGACATATGGACTTCGTGCATCCTGAACAGCCAAGTCTTGGTATACACCACTAACAAAATTCAATACTGTTGTGGCAGCAAGCTTACTATTAATCCACTGCCTTGCTAACCTAGGTTCGTATATGCTCACGGTAGTACCTGCCTGATTGTGTCACGAACAATACGTGCCACATTGTCTTTCTGTTCTACCATTGCCTTGGTTAGGAAGGGATTACCGGGATACGCGACGATAGGTGCTTTGTGACCGTTGTGCAGAAAGATAGCGTAATGGACGTCATTACCTACCCAGTTTGGTCCATGTGGATCTGCAATGACTTCAGCTACAAACTTACTTACTTTACGACCACGGATGCTTTGCACAAGTTTGCCGGATGCTATGTTTGTACCTGCGTGTCGTTTAGCACTCTGGGCTACTTGTTGTGCGGCTGGTCGCAAGCCGGTAGAGACGCCACTCTTTATACTGAGTGACACTCCTCTAACGTTGCTTGTGACTGTTACGTATTTCATTTATCCGCTACTTAACTGCACCAGGAATGGACCAAAGGTGGTTGTTACCGTACCCATTGTACGCTCTACAACGATTCTATATGTACCTGCTGTAGTAACACCTAGTGCTGTCCACGATAGGTTTGGTGTCCATCTGATAACGCCACCGTCAGCATATGCAACTGTAGGTGTAATGTTATTGACTACCGCAGTACCAGCCTGGTTCCTTACACGCATGACAAGTGTTGATCCACTAACGGATACGCTTCCACCGGAAGAGTCAATAAGGACTATTTCAATGTTAGGCACAGTGGACAGGAATTGATTGACTTCCGTAATCAAACCTTCCGATGCGTTCTGCCGGATTAGGAAAGGTCCTTGGCGAAGCTGGATGCGTGCTGTGTCAGCAACTGTAGAAACCTTAGCGTCTAGGTAGTCACCAAACGTATTTGCTACTGTGTGGCTAGACTTTGGTGCATCCCAAACCGTCTGTGGGATATCTAATACTAGGCTCTCAATGCCATTAGCTAAGTTATTTGTTTCCATTATGACACCACCAAAGTTGGTAGCGGTGTTGTAACCCGTTGGGTCAGCATCCCATACAGCCGCCGCCGTCTGCGCTCCAGTCAAGCCACCACTAGACAGTTTAATTGTCATAACTGCGCCGTTAGTTCCTGATGCACCTCTGACTACAATAGTAACGTCATCTGCTCCTGCAATAAGAGCGGCATTAGGCAAATCCAAACGGTAGACACCCGGCATATTAACTGAATCAACTTCAGCAAAGCCACCAGCAGCCCAAACTCCTGTTCCTGAAGGGTCAGTTGAGCCAATAACACGTGCTACAAGAGGGATGTCTACGCTTGCAGTTCGTGTGCGGTTGTAGCGGGCTGAGAGACCGCTTGTGGAGGCTGTTAGCCCTGTAGCACCAAGGTAGAGTTCGATGGTCTGTGATGTTGAGCCGGGAGCGATGGTGATGGTAGAGGCGTTACGCTCTGTTGGAAGATATTGATTTGCAATCCTAGATGTTTCAGTAGAACCAATCGTCGGCAATGTTAACCACGTTACACCAAACATATCGGTGGCTGGTGCGCTTGTGGTTGTTCCAGCTCCGATGCCATAACTACCTGTAATCGGTGCAAGGAATGGCAAAGTAGACCACCCTTGTATTTTTGATATATGCATATCAAGTGCGTGTTGAGGTTTACTTACTGAACCAGTACCAGTATTAACATTTACTCTATCTGTCACACACTCAAAGATATTGTAAGTTTCATTTTGACTGGCAGTACTGGTCATGCTGATACCAGTGCTACCTCTAAAATAATTGTTTGTAAATAAGGAAGGAATTGTAGTAGACAAGCCAAACGACCCAAACACACCGATACACGTACCACCACTATAAAATGTGTTATTTGCTATTGTGTATCCACCAGCTTTGATTGTAGTTGAATTTATAAATGTCAATGCAGCGGAGCTTGTAGCAGAAGCAGTACTTGTTCTAATAAATAGACAATCATTAACTACACCGGCACAATTATACGAAGCCGTTGCTTGTGTTGCTAACAACAGTCCACCTATAAAGATACTGTTTGTTATTATCGGTCCTATTAGGTCAGATGGAACAGTAACATGAAAACCATAAGCCTCTAAATTAGTTTCCCTATTCTGAGATAAACATCGATTTACAATTAATGATGATGAAGTCAAATAAACGCCAGTACCATATAACGATGCGCCGCCAGCCACATTATTGATAAAACATAAGTCATTTAAAGTTATAAAGTTTTTTGAGATTGTTAAGCCGGTAGTGCCAGTCGATGTAGTTGTATTTGTGTAGTTTGTAAGCACAACAGGACCAGCATTTACGCCACTAAACAGGGATGCCGTTGGATTACCAGCAATTGTAATGCGCTGCCCTTCACTTGTTGGGTTAGTAAATGCAGCAGTAAATGCCCCACGATAAACACCGGGAGCGATATACAAAGTATCACCGGGAGCGATACCGGTCGCACCGATAGCCTTAGTTATCGTTTGCCACGCTTGATTTGTAGCAGGACCAGTACCAGCGTTTGTATCGCTACCATCTGTCCTAACATAGTAAGTAGCCATTATTCAGCATCTCCACTGATAATTTGTTGCGCCATAATCATTGCAAATTGTTGCACAATACCTGATTGAAAAAACTCATCCTGTTGAACCCACCAGATGTTGACCGATGTTCCATCTTGACCAAACGTCCCAAGGATATTCCCAGCATCGTCCTCGATGTCACCATAGACCTTCCAATCGGTTGAAGGTGCAGGTTCCTTTTCAATGCGGAAGTTTTGCAGGTTCATTTGCCCACCTTCATCGCATTGGCTTGAACACCCTTGAACGGCATCGTGAGGAACGCCAGCACACTGCTCACCGCAGCGGAAACACCAGCCGCTACCGCCTTGCTCCCGTAGAGTGCAAGCACTGCGCCCAGCTCGCTGATGTCGTGTGCTTCGCTTGTCCTGATGCCATCGCCGAAAACGCTGGTGAATGCAGCTACGAAAGCCACGATCACAACGACCACCAACCGCTTGATTGAAATGCTGTTCATTGCTTTACCTCCAACTTGGTAACCTGAGTTTTCAGTTCACTGGTAACATTCTCAAGCCTACCGATACGATGCCCGTGGTCTTTGATTGTCGCAGTGTCTACCGCTCCACGTTTGTCCATACGGTGGAGAAACTGGATGATGTAGACCAGTAGGCTGATGACAGCACCCGAAACGCTGATGCCTATCGTAGTCCATTCCGATGCTGTCATGATGTACGCTCCACTAGCCCTACGTGCTGTACCAATAATTCTGTCTGTCCAAAGTCTGTCCCTACAACATCGTAGTAGCGGCTATCATCGCCTACCCGGTAGACCCGGTCTTGTGGCATCACGTCAGCCCCTACAGCGATAATCAAAGTCCACTGGGCAGATGATGCAATCGCACCACCTACAATCGATTCTGTGTCTGATTGGTTGGTTAGCCTGGCGTTGTACTCGGCAACCTTGCGCCATGTCTCAGTAGCACCACCACGGCCGTCTTCGGTCAAGGTGAAGCGGTGAATCTCTACCCGGTCTTGGCACAGGTTGCGTACCATGCCAGCGCTTATGGTTGCGCGTAGGATAGGACTCATGCGAACACCAGAGGGCGGTATCGTTCTGCCATGCTTAGGCAGTGTGCTTTCAGTTGGCTAAGCTTCACATCGGAGGTGCCTTCCTTAGCATCGATATCACTTGCACAGCGGCTTGCTTTTATCATCCACGCTTGGCGGGTGGCTGTCCTGACATCGTAACGCTCTACGTTGATCGGGCCTTGGTCTACCCACATCAGGGTTGGGTCACCGGTGCCATCTTCCAAGGTGTAGCCCCTGACGTGGTACGGAGAGTAGACCGGGTAAAGCGGTTGTGTCGTGCCTGACGTACCGGCTACTCGGCACT
>Ga0208133_1000590_pt1 | contig 13916 bp, 37 predicted proteins | sample ColrivemetaGS535_FD_187595 | JGI IMG/M metagenome (GOLD analysis project Ga0208133, IMG submission 187595) | Estuarine microbial communities from the Columbia River estuary, USA - metaG S.535 (SPAdes) (version 2) | ecosystem: Environmental > Aquatic > Marine > Intertidal zone > Estuary | place... | reverse complement strand
ACGTCTAAATGACCAGTCTTAGGCGTATATACACATGACTGATCTTAGGCGCATAGGTACATGACTGGTCTTAGGCGTATACGCCCATACATGGGGGTACATATAAGGGGGTACCTATATAGGGGGGTATATACAGGGGGGTATATAGGGGACGTCCTCTGTGGTGTACATCACATATGACCTATATCACAATGTCCGATTTATACCTTTTATACCCCACCATTTGTCAGTGGTAGGTGCTACACTTACAGTATAAAGAAAGTCAATCAAGGTGATTGAACTAGAAAGGAATTCAAATGAATTCAAATGTAATAAACACAGTGTGTGTAGAGCACACCCCTAATAAGCCTGCTATCTCAAATGTAGCAGATGAGCAATTCACATTTTGTGAAGTTTGCGAAAATAACATTGAGCGTTGGTATAACGATACCGACCCTGAGCGTCTACCTATGTGGACAGATTGGAAAGTGTCAAAATAATGACTAAATTAATTTGTTGCTTTTGTGAAAAAGTCTATTCTAGCGAAACTAAGTTTTGCTTTTCTTGTAATGAATATAAAGGTCTAATGACCATAAAAGAATTTGACGAATACTACGGAGAAAGGATTTATTCATAATGAATTTCTATGAAACATTTTTCGTAAGTGGTAATGCACTATTCTGGTTTTCTATGATCTGTTTAGTAAGTGGATTTTATTTATTCGTAAAAGAATAAATTTAATTCCCCTGCAAAAAAAAGACGTCGCCTGTGGATAACTTGTGGATAACTTATGTGACCTTTATCACAAAAATACTTTTCCGACACGCCCGAAAAACACCCTAAAATGTCAGACCCCCCTGCTATACTTACTAGTATAAAGATTGAACAATAAGTAAATCTCTTAAAGAAAGGAATTCACAATGAATTCACTAAAAGTAAAAGGATACAAACTATCCTACCGAGTGGAGTTAGATACTAACCCACGCTATCCTCTAATGAAAGAGTTTAGTACCTGCCTAGGAGTTATCTTTAACTCAGAAATTGAGGCTAACGAATACTTAGACCTCGTAGCCTTAACAGGTACAATACTAGAAACTAATCTAGTAGAAATAGAATACACTCCACGCAATAGCGTAGTGTATGCCACAACTAGAAGTTGGGAGTAATACTAATGAAAGATTTTGTAGAAAAATTAGAATTAGAAACCTACTGGGAAAATCCAGCATTAGGAATTCACCCTGATTTAGCAAAAATGCTAGATGAGGCAATAAAGAAAGGTAGTTATACTAAATGAGTACACTAGTACCAATTAAATCAGTATGCGGTGCGGTTAGCACTAGCATAGACATCTATGACCTTGAGTTAAACCCTCACGGCGTTATCTGTTGCGATAACTGTAAGTCAATCATCTTATGCCGTAAGGCGTGGGATTTCTTATACAAGAAAGGTAAATAAATAATGGCTATTTTTGAATTCAACACTTTCATAAATGTCGAGGCTGAATCCTATGATGAGGCTATCGATACATTTCAATTTCAACTAAAGTATGGAATAAATAAAGACAATGTGTATGTTGCAGACATAAAAGATTTGGAGTTGACATAATGGAAAAAGATGTTTTTGGATTTGCAGATGCAATTGAAATTGAATTAATCAATGAAGATAATTTAAAAATTGTTGAATTAATTTTTAAAGATTTCAAATAAATAAAAACCAAGATCGCAGAAATAAAAACTCTGCGATTTTTGGACGTCGCCTGTGACGCAAATCACATAGAAAATGTCCGATTTGTGCGTGTCTAAACTTGACTTTTGGGGCTTGGCCTGCTATACTTCTAGGTATAGAAAAAAATTAAATAATGAACAAATTGGCTAATGAGCCTAAGCAAATAAATGTGGTGCAAATCACAGTGAGCCTTAGCGAATAAGTAGCCAAAATGTCAGCCCCCTCTGGTAAGATAGTCTTATCAACTTAACGAAAGGAAGTCTATAAATGACTTACACTGTAACACTAGAAACCTTTAATGGTTCTACAAAAAAAATCAACCTTGCCTCTAAAGGTGCGGTTGCTCAATTCATCTCAACTTATCCAACTCAACTACCTGTTGGCGTTGCGGTAAAAATCGCTTGCGATACTCTCGGAATTAGTGGCACACTTCGTGGCACTCTTACACCCTCAAACTCAAACTAAAGAATAGGAAATAAATAAATGACTGTAGAAATCAAACACTCACTTCACTTCGTCACACTAGTAGACGAGACTCACCCAATCGGAATGCAACTCTTAGCACTTGAGGACTCTGTCCGTGTTCAAATGCTTGAGGGAATGCTAAAGGAACTTTTAACCCCTGCACTAATTCCAACACTTGCAGAAATAAATGAGCGAGGCTCTTACGCAATTCTAAAGGTGGCCGAATAATGATGACTCGTAAAGACTATGTCGCTACTGCTGAAATTCTTAGCAATTACTTTGCTACCTCTGTTTTTGATGAGCAAGGAGAAATGCTATTCGCTGATTTAGTTGATGAATTTTCTCTAATGTTCGAAACTGATAATCCAAGATTTGACTCAACTAAATTTGCTATTGCTTGCTATAAAGAATTGGAGATGTCAAATTGATTTTAGATACTGGAACACTAATCGCAATCGTAATTGCACTAGGCGGATCACTAACTGTAATGTGTTTATTTTGGAAACAAAATATTGCACAACAAAAAGAAATTCGTAGACTTCAGGTTGCATTGCGAACTGAGCGAATTAAAAAATAAAATAAAAATCCTGAGCAAGATTTAAAACTGCTCAACACTCAAAATTTTGGACGTCGGGGTCGGGCGTGTCGCCCACAGACTTATCCACAGGGGTATTTTTGTGAGATTTATCACATAGGTTGAGCGTCTCACTATTTGGATTTACTCACTAGTAACTTGATAATTTATGGCTAATAGGCTAAACTTACATAGTAAGAAAAATAAACAAAGGTAATTTGTCAGACCCTAATGGTAGGATAGAATTATCAACAAAAGAAAGAGGTTGGCAAATGTCAGCAAATGTCTATACAATAGAACACCTACTAGTAGGAACACAGTATCGCTCCCGTACTTTAACAGGAGAAATTATCTCAGCAGAGATACACCCTAAAGCCGTATGGTATCAGGGTTGCGAAAGTTATCTAGTGGAAGTACGCCCTAGTAATTTTGGAAAAATCGTATGCCGTACAGTAGCAGTAAAGGTAGAAAACTAATGGGAGTAATGAAAGAATTGCACTTAGAAATAACTACTTGCGACCTATGCTATGGCACAGGTTGGTTACACTTTGGTACTAGTGAGGACTACGATACAGAGTCTTGCGATTGCAACCCACACCAATTATTTATCACTAAGGAGAATAACTAATGAATAATGAATACCTATACTCAGTAACTTGCACCTATGACTCAGAGGCTAGCCCTAAATGGGTTGGTCGTTACTCAGATGCCCTATCTGCCGTGGAAGTTTATCAAAAGTTTATTGACCACGGACTTGCTAATGAATACTCAGTAATTAACTTATCAGAGCCTAATGGCAAAATGCACACAAAAACTTTTTACAAAACAGGAATGGTGGTAACAAGATAATGGGAAGCGTAACAGCAATTGGATTAGCAGACTCAGTTTTAGATTTAGAAACTCAGATAGCCTATCACTTACAGGGTAATCACTATCCGCCAGTACCACTTTCTATGGTGCAACCTTGCATAGATGCTATTGACGCATACTATGATGAGGACTATGACCGATTTATTGCTATGCCTGAAGGCGTATTCTATAAGGGAATGAGCCACGCACCTGCACACGCTATTGTAGACCAACACCACTTATCTTGGTTTATTGACCCAGTAGATAACTATGAAGATGAGGAATAAAATGTCTGATACAATGATGACTATGGATTTAATACACGCTGATAACTTACAGCCAGATCAACTAATGCTTGGCGATTTAATCAAGATAGGGGATGACATTGTTGAAATTCTTTTTATTGAAAGTGATTCCACTGGTGATAACTATGATGTACAAACAGAAAATGAATTTGGTGAAAAAGAAATAACGCAGTTTGGTTATACTGATTTAATTCCTCTCTATGTTTTTATAGAGCAAGAGGAATAATTTATGCACTTCCCCGCATAAAAAATCGACGTCGCTGTCGGGCGTGTCTGTGCACAACCTGTGGATAACTCTTGTGATTACTATCACACTCCTTGAGCGTCTTACTATGTGGAATTACTGGTTAGTAGGTTGATAAATGTCAGACTTTCGTGGTAGACTTTCAGTATAAAGAAAGTGAGAAACTCTCACTAAGAAAGGTTAGGTCAAAAATGACTAACACTAATGTAACAAAGAAAGTCGCTTATTGCGAAAAGCACGAGCAAGAATTTTCAGGTATCTGTGGTTCTTGCATAGGAGAATTTGGATACTTTGACTAATGAGTACCTTCGATAGAATTCTTAAAGAGCAACAAGAAAAAAGAATTGCTCAATCAATAAAAGATAAAGCGGTTATAGAGTCAATGTTCTCTAATAACAGTCGCCCCCTTAATAATAATCACGAACTAAAGAAAGTAGAAAACTAATGTCACTATCAATAATCAATAAAATCACTGTTGGAAAACTATTCATTTCCAATAATCAGAATTTTCTAGTTAAAGAAATGCTTGAGGTTAATGATGAAACTGAATCAGTAATCGCAACACTTACTAACCACAAAGGTGAGGAAGTATTTTTTACTGGTGGATTTTCTCAATGGTTCGAAGGGTTGGTTCAGTAATGAAAACACTACAAGAAAAACTTGACGCAGTAGCGTTAGAGTTAGAACCAGTACTTTGGGAATTGTTAGACGAAATCGAAAAAGAATAAATAAAAAAAGATCACAGAAATAAAAACTCTGTGATTTTTTTGACGTCGCGTTCGGGTGTGTCTGGGGATAACCTGTGGATAACCTTATCCTACTCACCAGTAACCCTAATAAAATATCTTTAAGAAGGTTAAATTTATTTTCCCCGATCCTGGGCTGGGAAAATTTTTTTTGTGATTTTAATCACACGATATAGATTTGACATTTTTGCTAGATGTGTGTTAGTATTACTATATGAAGAAAACAAATGAGGAACTCCGCAGGCTTATGGAACTACGCCGTAGCAACGCTGCCTCTGCCGTACCTTCAAAGAAAGCCTACAACCGCAGGAAATGTCAGTCCGAACTGATACAATTAAAGAAATACAAAGGAGACCCTCTATGACCTACGAAAACGATGAACTATACGATGAGTATTACTCAACTGTATGCCCTACCTGCAAAGAAAACTCTGTAGATGAGTATGAAGATAAGTGTACTCATTGCTTGCTAGAAGATATGTCCGCTCACTATAATGAAGACATTGCTCTAGAAATGAGTCTAGGCCTTGACTACTAATACACTTAAACTAAAACGCTCTAATGATAGAAAGGTGGCTAATCTTGTCACAAAAAATGGAAAGCAAGCCGCAATCGCAAATACCTTTGGTCTACCTGCTGGAAAGGCTTTCTCGTGCCCTGGTGCCACTAGTGTATGTGAAAGCGTATGCTACGCAGGAAAACTTGAAAAACTCTTCAAGGGTGTAAAGGCTAACCTCTTACACAATTGGGACCTGCTCAAGGACGCCGATCAATTAACTATGGAGACATTGTTAACTGAGATGATTAACGAATTCCGTGCAGACTGTGTAAAGAAAGACGCCCCTATGCTATTCCGCATTCACTGGGACGGAGACTTTTTTAACGATGAGTATACTCACGCATGGAAGAATGTAATCACTAACAATCCTGATATTCAATTCTGGGTATACACTCGTGTGAAGAGTGCTGCACTTATTCTTAAGGATGTATCTAATCTATCATTGTATTTTTCTGCAGATAGTGAGAATGTAAAAGTAGCGGTTGACTTAAAAATAAATAGCGGTGTTCGAATGGCATACCTTGCTAAGAATTTTGCTATTGGCCAGGCAGATGTAAAAGAAATGATAGGTCGCCCTGCTGCTAAGTGTCCTGAAAACAATAGACAAATTCCACTTATCTCAACTAACGGTAGCGCTTGTGTTTCTTGTAGTTTATGTGTATACTCTAAGAGTGATATCATATTCAGTGCGAGTAAAAAATAAATGAGCCCTTGGTTCTATTTACTAATGATGTTAATAGTAATGATTTCTATCTTAGGAGGTAGTGGCTGATCCCCTGAAAAATGGGACGTCGGCTGACCAGTCATTTGTCAAGCCCAGCACGCAGGTTTACGATGTGATGTTTCTCACCCCCAGATTTTGAGGCAGGATTTGTATTTTTGAGATTTTTCTGCTAAAATTGTATTATAAGCAGGAAACCTAGTGACGCAAATCACATAGATAATGTCTCACATTTTGAGATTATTTGGAAATGGATTTGTTATTTCTTAGATTTTTTGCTATACTTAATACATAAGGCAAACCAGCCCAACAAACAGAAAAGAGAAACAAATGACAGTAGCAACCGCAACATACAAGGTAGGCGACCTCTACACTTCACAGAAGTCAAAGGTTACAGGAACAATCTTGGAAATCGCACCTAGCACAAAAGGCGACACAGTTCGTGTTAAGTTAGATGTAAATGGAAACACACGCTGGACAACTTGGACAGCAAAGTAATCTAATTACTAAGTCGCCAATGTACAGCGACTATAAATAAGGGGCAGGAACTATCCTGAGCAAGATACTAAAAGGCTCACTTCAGTAAAATGTCAGACCCCCACGCTATAATAGAAACTAACCCACAACAAAGAAAAGAGAAAACCCAATGGCTAGAGCAAAAGCAATAAATGTAAAAATCCCAACAGTACGAGTAATCGCAGGACTAGAGGAAGCACTCGCTACCCTAGAAACAGACTACGCAACACAAAACGAAAAAGAAGCACAATACGAAATTGCTAAGAAGGCTTGGCAACAAGAAGTTCAGGACTTTGCTATCTCACAAATCAGCAAGGCAGAGAACTTCCGCACCAACTATCGTTCTTGGAACAATACCCTAAACATTGACTTTGACTTGACAGTATCAGAAAAAGAACTGCCAACAGAGCCAGAGCGTAACTTTGAGCAAATCGGTTCTCACACCTATCGTGAGTCAAAGAAAGAAATCTCAAACGCAATTCGTCTGCTAAAGATGACAGATGAGGAAACAGTTTCCACATCAACTTACAACGCAATCGCACAATACCTATAAATAATTAGGGTAGGAGGCTCAGAGCCTCTCCTAAAACGACCTGAGTATGTCGCTAAACTGCTCACCTTATACCCTGTGCTCCGTAGGTTCCCTGGGTGTATGGATTCGCCAGGCTGATTAGGGCGATAATAGAAATACTATAGAGCGTCTACCCCTTAGACTGGATGGGGGATCAGTTCACACCAACTGCCAAAATGAGGTGTAACTACCTGAGTAAGTATCAAAACTGCTCCCCGCAAGGGTCCTTGACAATTGTCAGTGGCCAGTAGTATACTTAAACTAACCAACAAACAGAAAGAGGCCCCTATGGACCAAACAACAGTAGTAGTAAATGCAACAGAAGACTTTCTTCGTGATTCGCTAGCAAAAGCAACGCTGCGTGTTACAGAACTTGAAGAGCACATTCAAAAAGTAACTCAGCGCTCATATGCAGATTCTGCAGATAAGAATCGTATGGTTGAGTCAATGCAGGAGTGGACCCTTGAAGCAATTGAGCAAGGAACTATCAATGAATCAGAAGCAGAAGAAATTGCTGAAATTATGGGCTTTGAATTAACAAAAGAATTTGAAGTTGAAGTTACAGTTCTTTATTCTGTTACTGTTAATGCTCGCACTGAAGAGGCTGCACAGGATGCAATTCACGATATTGATTTTGATACCGTGCAATACAACTCAGATAACATTGGGTACCTATCGTCATCTATTGACCGTATAGATATTTAGTAGGGGGCTACTAACAAACCTGAGCAAGTTTAAAAACTGCTCACCTTAAATTTTCTTAAAATTTTCGACGTCCCGCCGACCAGTCATTGTCAAATCGACACGCCGTGGGCTAGGGGTGATCTTTACCACAATGTCCGATTTATCCATATCTAACTATCCCGATTTGCATATGTCAGTCAGTCCTGCTATACTTGAAATATCAACACAACAGAAAGAAGGAAATCGTGGCTCACGAACTAGAAACACAAAACGGCGTTGCATCATTTGCATCATTCCGTGAACCTGCTTGGCACGGATTGGGAACAGTCTTTACCGAGGAAAAGACAACTGCTGAAATGCTTTCATTAGCAAATCTTGATGGGTGGAATGTTCGCCTAGAAGATTTGGAAACACCTACACATCTCACAAGCGACAAGAATTACCAATATGTCTTGCGTACAAATCCTACCGATACAACACAGACCGACATTCTTGGTGTCGTTGGTGAGCGTTATCACCCAATGCAGAATGAGGATTTATTTTCATTCGGAGATAACATTCTAGATGGTGGTGGTCGTTGGGAGACTGCTGGTTCAATCAAGGGTGGTCGTGTCGTATTCGGTGCATTAGCACTAGAGCGTGAAACTATTCTAGACCCTAATGGTGTTGCAGATAAGGTAAAGACTTATTTGCTCATCAACACATCACACGATGGCTCAATCGCTATTCAAGCAAGCATTACACCTGTTCGTGTAGTGTGCGCTAACACTCTCAATCTTGCACTTAACACAACACGCAAAAAGGGTGGCGTTAAGCAATCATTCAAGATTCGTCACACACAAACTGCAAGCGGTAAGGTTGCCGTTGCTCGTGAGACTCTTGGTCTTGCTCATAAGTATATGGATTCTTTTGATGTTATGGCTAACGCTATGATTCAACAAGAAGTTTCTGCTAAGATGTTTAACGACATCATTCTTGCTGCATACCCTAAGCCTGAAAAGGATTCTAAGGGTGCTTTCAAGAAGTGGGAAAACAAGGTAGATGTTATTAACGACATTTACACAGGCGAGTTTAACGGAATGATTGCTGGTAATGCGTGGGGTGCATTTAATGCACTTACTGAACGCCTTGACTGGCACCGCTCTGCTCGTGGTGGTTCTAACGAATCCATTCTCGCAAGCGCAAGCGGATTTGACCCTGCTATCACCGCAGAAAAAAATCGCTTACTAAAAATTGTGCGTGAATTAACTAACGCATAATAAAAAAACTAAATAAAGATTCCTGAGCAAGAATAAAAACTGCTCACCATTAGGTCCGTTAGAATAGTTGGTTAGTTCGCTACCCTGTCACGGTAGAGGTCACGGGTTCAAGTCCCGTACGGATCGCAAATAAATAAATATGCAATGCAATGTATAAAAATTTCGGACGTCGGGTGTGACCTGTATCACATAACATTTCTGCTAAAATAACTTTACGATAGGGTAATATTTTTCCCAGATTTTCTTTACGATAGGCAAAAAATTTTCCCCAAACCTTCCATTTGTCAGTCCCCTAGGCTATAATTAAAATATGACCCAACAAGTTGCAATATATGAAATGAACTACTCCTGCTCTCCTGGTGGCGTTGACTGCTGGGAAGCAACCATTAATGGATATGGTACCAGTACTACTGGATCTGATTTCAAAACTGCTGGAGAGGCTCTTAATTGGGTACTTGACAGATACCCTGACGAAATGCTAGAATTAGTAGTAACCTCACTCCCAGCCTACGAAAAGGAATATGCTTGAATACTATAGACGACCTAATCAATGAAATATATGAAAGCAATTACTCTCACTTAGAGTTTGAGGAAAATATGGGTGGAGAGGCTTGCGACTGCCATATCCACACTACACTAAACACTATTGCCCACTATGCAGGAATTGAGGTAGGATAATGACACTAGATGATATATTAGATAAGATTGAGGCTATTATAGATAGTACTCATTCTGTTGTGTCCCCGCTACAAATGGGGCACTGTAACTATTGTACAACTTGGTTAACTATTGCAGGAATGGTGGCATAATGTTAGGATATACTAAAGAAGATCTAGATAATATGTCTATGGCTATTCATTCTGTTATAACTACCGTTGATTTTAATAACGACCCCTGGTTACACGATAATCTATATAAAGCAACTGAGTTCCTTGATGGCCTATGGGCAGAAGGGTATTTTGACTAATGTGGACTAAGTATGACTATCTATGTACTGATTGTGATGCTCTTATGGAGATCACTACCCTGCAAAATATTAGGGAATGGAGAGGTTGGTGCTCTTGTGGATCTCCTAATCTAATTAACCTGGGTGTTATGGATGCAACGGTATCAGATGATGTGACCTATATCACACCACCAAAACTTGTCAAAATCAACACCAACCCGTATAATTAATATATACCTACTAACAAAGGAAAGATATGACCCTAGAAACACAAACAATGGAAGACCCAACCTTATACGCAGATTACTATTCGTGCGACCTTGCTATCTCTATTACCAATATCAAGGCTAAGAATGCACATCACGCAGAAGCCGTTATGCAAACCTTCATAGATGAGATTGGCAAGATAATGACTGATGAACTTAGTTGGGACGACGCCCAATGGGATATAGAGGAAAATGTATTTGTTCCTGAACTAGGAGAGTGGCACACAAAATGAATCTAGAAATATTTGAAGAGTACATCAGAATACACCTTATCTCATTACAGCAAGACTCTGAGGAAATGCAAAAGCAAATGGGATTCATTGACGACCTTGACTCAGACGAGTACAGGGAACTAGAGTTAGAAGATGTTTCTACTACTGGGCAAATGCTTGCCTGCTATCATTTCTTATCAGTATTAGAGGGGTCAATGGATGAGCGATAAGTATCCATTCATCCCTGATTATTTAACTAAGTCATTAGAGGACACATCCATACCACTAATTGATCTAATGCACGGTTATCTTAAACAAGAAATGCTAGACACTGAAGAACTAATTAAAGATAACCCTGACAGATTTTTGCAGGGATACATTGAGGCCTTGACAAATTGCTATGTTATGACCTATAATTTATCTATAGACAGAAAACATATAGAGGAGACCCAATGACACCACAAGAAATGTTAGAGCAATTAATTGATAAGGCTAGTCTAGACTTTCTAGAAGTAGTCAAAGCAGAAGAAGAGGGTGACTACTCAGACGCTATGCTATCTATGGAACGCACTGAGGCTGATGGATTCTTACAAGGATTAGCAGTCGCATATGAACTTATCTTCGACAAGGAGTATATCTCTACTGTTTCTATGGAGGAAGAAGTTGAGTAACTTTGTTGAACTTACCTTTGATGAGTGGTGTGAGCAGTACAAGCCAATCAAGAATCATATAGATACAAATGCCTCCTTTGACGGAGAGATGTTTGAGACCTATGGTGATGAGGTTGAGTTTGTTAAGTCTCAATCCCCTGCCAATATCTGGATGTATGGAGACGGTGACGACGGTGCTGGCTATCTATGGAATGGCTGGGGCTTTGTTAATCGAATAGGATACTTTATTACTGAGGTGCCCTGCCCACCTGACACGACCATTCAGGTCTTGGTCAGTCATAACTGGCATTACTGTACTAATTGCAGCAGTGAAATGGAAGACCCTGATAATCTAATTAGAGATGCCTTTGACGAGGCAGACTTGCAAAAGTGCCCACAATGCGCTACAATTGAAGAAATGACCCTAATAGAAATGGAAAATAAATAATGGCTAAATACAATCTACACTTTGTCTTTGAACCCACAAAGCAAGGCCTTACTGTTCTCGGATACGAATCAAGTGCTAGGACAAAAGAGCAATTGACTGCAGAGATTATTAAAGAATTAACTATCCAGACATTTGAGGTAGAAGAATAATGGGAGCCCGTATCAACTATGTCTTTAAAGCAAATCTGGATGAACCGTACATCGTACTGTACTCACACTGGGGAGAAAGTTCTTGGCACACTGACCTTGCTGCAGCGCTACAGGCTGCAAAACCAAGGTGGCAGGACCCTTCATATGCATTGCGTATCATCATTGATCAATTAACTAAAGACTCTCGTGACTCAGAAACTGGCCACGGTATATTTTTAGCAAAGCACGAAGACCTAGCATTCCTAGATTATCCTGTTATTGTCGACCTACAGGCTTGGTGGATTCAGGATGAGTCAGGCGAGCACCAATGGAGTGACTTTATTAATTATCATAGCCCAAAGGTTTTAACTGAGCAGATCTAAGGAGTGGGTCCCTTAGACTAACAGGGTGGAGCGTAGGTTTTCGTAGGCTTGCGCTCCCCCTTACTTTTTGATACAATGGAATAGAGGAGATAACTATGGCTTATTCAATCAGACGAACGGCAACCCATAATAAAGAAACAAGAATGGCAGAACAGTTAGGCAGACTTCTTACCCAAGATTTTGCGGTAGACTTAGAAAGAGTAGGATACTACATAGTAAGAAACCTACCCTTGATTAACTATCACAGATTAGAGGTTTTGAGTTTGACATCTATGGAAGAGTATGATAAACTTATGTTAGAGATGAAAGGACCCGTAAATGGACTTCGCAGATAAAACAGGAACGATTGGTCAACTATGGATTGAGTTCCGTGAGGATACAGACTTTAAGTCTTTTATGGACTACAACGACTTAGGTTGTCCAATGGCATATATGGTGTCACAAGGTTTGATTAAAGACCTTACGCCACTTGGTGAAGAAATGATTAATGAAACATTTAAGATGTTTCTAGATTTAATTATTGTTACTGAGGAAGAGGTTGACTCTGCTATAGAAGACAAAGACCTCAGTTCTATTTTAGCGTATGCTTATAACAAAAACGAAAACAAACCAAAAGAGTAACTATCTTATCCTTGATCCCTGGGCTTGACAAAAGCCTGGGGTTATGGGACGTCGGACGTCAAATTATATCAAATCGGACATATGGTACAAAACCTTCTTCAGAATAAGATTACGATCAAACCTTTATTTTCCCCAGAATAAGATTACGAAGGACGATTTCTTTTCCCCGTACCAAACCTTATACCATATCAAACCTTGTTTGTCAAACCTTCATATCAGGTGTATAATATGACTATGGCAAGAGATCATTTTTCACAGATGTATCAGAACAAATCCCATAGACACGATACCCCTCATGACTCTATAGGGTTTGATAAAGCCATTGGTGCTCTATGTGGTATGTTATATAGTGTTGTAACTCTTAAGGCATTCTTTCCTATGTCCCCCGCCAAAAAGATCAATGATAATCCTGTTAAGGACACCGCAGGTGGGGACGACGTCTATACACAACTAACGCTCTTCTAAAAAAAGATTACGATGGGCCAAAATTTTTCCCCGTACCAGGGCTTTTCAAAATAAGATTACGATGGAGCATTTTTCTTCCCCGTACCAGGCCGTTTTTGCCAGGGGATCAAGATGATACCCACAATCCCCTATAGTAAATACACCCTAACAAACCACTATAAATTATTTCCTGATTTATAAAACTTTTTCAAACCTTTATATATTTTTATTAAAGTTTTCTTTATTTTCTGAGCAAATTCGGACAAATTTTATATGAGGTTTTGCACAGTAAATGGGCTTGACAAACCTTGTTTCAAGGTGTATAATGCCCAAACCCTGTATACAATGGTTTGACAATATGATCCATATGTGGTATAAGGGGGATATAAGGTTTGGGGGTTTGGGGTTTGGCCCGTCAAAAAGATTACGATGCCCTCTTAAAGATGCTCACTACTCCACTATCCTCCACTTCACTCCACTTCTAGAATGTCTAAATATATAATCAGTAAGATTAATCTGTGGATAAACCTGTGGATAACTGTCTGATATACTTAGTATATGACAGAACAAACCGAAGAAAAGATCCCAGGATATAAGCAAATCCCTCCTGATTGGTGTGATG
>Ga0208133_1000589_pt1 | contig 13923 bp, 31 predicted proteins | sample ColrivemetaGS535_FD_187595 | JGI IMG/M metagenome (GOLD analysis project Ga0208133, IMG submission 187595) | Estuarine microbial communities from the Columbia River estuary, USA - metaG S.535 (SPAdes) (version 2) | ecosystem: Environmental > Aquatic > Marine > Intertidal zone > Estuary | place... | reverse complement strand
CAATAACTTCTGCAATTAAATTAAGACCTTCTGTAGCCCAATTAGCATCATAAGTTTGTACGGGAGTATTACTAAGTAGCATCTGTCCTAATTCCATTAGTATCCTCCAAGGCATTCATTGCGGGTATGAAACAATCTAATCTTTGTCATAATTTTGCGGGATGGAGCATAAAGATCATCTTTACAAGTACTACACTTATAAGACCATTCCCCAGTAAAGAAGTCATGGACATAACCCTTAGCGTTAGCATACTTTTTGGCTACGAAGGTTTGAAATGGATCAGGAATCTCCATATCAATCATGCGCTGACTCTTTTATGCTTGTTGTCAAACTCTTTCTTTCTTGCTGACCAATCAAGCTTCTGCTGGCGTTCTAGGGCACGGTACTCAGTAATATTAGGGCACTCATTGCACCAGTGATAACTAGTAAAGTAACGCTCTCCACGCTTATAAGCACAGATTGAACCTTTCATTGTAAAACCTTTCAATAGTAGTTGTTTGGACAGTTTAGACTCATGTCCAGGAGTGGCTATTACATGTGTTCGTAAGGATTGAAAGCGTTAAAGCCTTCTGGGTCATGCTTTGCAATAATATCTCGCATAGCCTGAATGCTTACTTCCGTACGTCCACCAGAGTGTTCTGGGTATACCATCTCTGCCAATAGTTCTTGTGTCATTGTTGTCATATTTGTCTCCTTTTCATTCCAATTGTCTCAGAAAAAACGGGGGAAGTCAAATAGGGTATCGTAATCCCTATAGTACATAGCATAATGATATAATGGCTAAATGAGCATAGTAAATGTTGATAATCTATTTTCTGATAAAGAGATGGCTTATCTACACAATATGATTAACTCAATACCTAAGCTTGATGACTCTAATCTAGGAAGGGTTCAAAATAGCTTTGGTTTGACTGATAATGGTATTAATGCCAAGATAACTGATTTAGCAAATAGCCTATCAGAGAAGAAGCTTAGGTTTAATAGCGTCTCCTATGCCTATTACAGCAACCTTTATGGTGAGCCTAACCTTCCACCACACTTTGATAGTGATTCAACTGACCTGATCATTGACTATCAGTTAGAGGCCAATATTTCGTGGGACTTAGGAATAAACACAGAACTATACCCATTAGAAGACAATAGCGCTATAGTATTTAACCCTAATACAAACATACACTGGAGACCTCATATAAGGTTTGAGGATGGGGATTATGTCAAGATGCTGTTCTTTAGGTTTGCAGGCTTAGAGTCAGTATCTGATTACTCGCATACGGATTACTCGCTTGACCATAGTGTATTTAATGCAGCACGTGAGTTTAGAGATAGCCTAAAAGACCGTACCGTTTTTTAATCTAGATTCCAGCTAAAACCTATAGCAGCCCTAGGCATAGAGAAGTCTACTCCATGATAGGTCTTAGATGGGATATATACCAGATCTCCTGGATTTACTGTATAGGACTGATCATTACAATGCCATATGGTTGAGCCTATACACTGCCAATAGAAGTTATCATGAGCATCAAAGTGCTGTGGGATATTCTTTATGTTTGATGAAAGATTAACATAGATAGAACTTATACCACCATAGGCATCCAGATGGTTGGTGAAGGACTCTTCTATTTCTTTACTAGCCTTGCCCAGATACTCATCTGCTGCTATATATAAATAAAAGCTTTCCTTAACCATTACATTTCCAACGATTACAGCACCTAAAGTTTTATCATAATCATTAGGACCTTCAGGCCATAAGGAATGTTCAACCTTGGAGCTTTGGTCTATGTAGTCAATGAACTCTTGCCATGATGGAGTGTCTTTGCAGAAGTCTTTAATTACCGCAATTTTAGAATCTTGTTTATGTTGCTTGATGGTTTGCAGTATCTCAGGAGTGATCACTTATACAGTATACCAAAGAGTTATCAGAGTAACTTTACAAGTTATCCACAGGCTATACAGTAGTAAGGAGCACGAAAGTTATCCTTGTTAGTATAGATGGTTTGAGAACATCCTGAACATTTTATATGACCCATAGAAGGATCTTTCTCAACTGTTTTAATTGTTAGGCTTTTTGTGTAGTAAACTTTAGTAGCATACCATGTGATTAGGATTGAAAGTATTGTTATCATAACCCCATCATATCACACCAAGATGAACAGTTATCCACAGGTTAAACGATAATTTGTATACCAGGAATTAGTGGTTTGGCATAGTTATCCACAGGTTTATCCACAATTAAATGTTACTGATATTTTTTATATATGGTTTACATCTCCATAGAATATGTCTACTGGGTTATTGAGCATTTATACAGATGGGGCCGTAATGTCAACGGTTTTTTAAAGGGCCTGCCAAACCTTACCATCAAACCTTTCTTTTGTCAAACCTTTACTTAACAAACCTTATCCTTTACTTAATGGGCATGCATCATACCATCCAAACCTTATTTTGTCAAACCTTTATAGCCTAAAAACCATATACAAAATTGTCCGAAATGTCCAATAATATTATATAAAGGTTTGATAATATTTAAAAACATTTTAAAAACCAGGAGAAAAGGTTTGTTATTCTATAGGGGGTATTTGGTATAGGGTTTATATTGATCCCCCGTCAAAAACGGGGACCCCTAACGGGGTTCGTAATGTCTAATAGGATTATTTGATGCGCTACGGCGGGGATCTAAAGAGATATCATTATTATAGAGAAAGCAATTACTACGAATATAAACCCTACAGCTATAAAGATATGCTCTGCCTCTGGAGTATTCTTATCTAGGCTTTCTGAATGATGAGAGAAACCATCATTGATGAAGTAAGGACCACCATGCTTGGAAAAATAATTTCTACCCATAGAGCTATTATACACCTGGTTTGACATAAAAGGTTTGATATGCTAGAATCTGGAAAAATTTTCAAACCTTCGTAATGTCTTTTAGAAAATAAGGTTTGAAGGTTTGGCTAGAATCTGGAAAAATTTTAGAAGCCTCGTAATGTCTGAAAATGGGAAAAATTTGGACATATTGTAATAAGGTTTGATGGTTTGAAAACCCCCGCCAGCTTTGGCAGCTTTTGTCAAGCCACCAAAACTATTTAGATCTGATCCCAGGCAGTGCTGAACAAACCATTCTCTACTGCGATACTCCATGTATCAGAAATCTCATCTAGAGCCTTGCCTGGAAGTGTATCAAAATCTACATAGCCCAATGATACTAACTTAGCAAGTGGGAAACCTATGTCATAGGAATAAACAAAGTCGTTATGCTTTTCCCAGTTAGGGTTACTCTTGTTAGCCTCTGCCTGAAACTCTAAGTCCCATAGGTCAGAAACCATAGCACGGACTTCCTTAGAATAGTCTGTATTGGTGGTCATTGTGTTGGTTCTCCTTTACTTGTTCCGCTGAGTCTGCGATAGTGATTAGACGATTATAGATTAGCGTTGGTGATAATTGTACCAAGTATTCGCCAACCATGTCAAGGTCTAACCTTAAGTCTGACAGAATGTTAGATAGTTGGATTGCTACCTTTTCTTCCTTCGTTACCAGTTTTTTTCTCATGGTTCTCCCTCTAGTTCATTGTATCAAAAATAAGGGAGGGGCGCAACCCACCACAAATTGCGACCCCTCCAGTGCAGCATGTATTTATACCACTGCGCTCTCAGTCAAAACCTTTGACCCGTAGGCCTGTACAAAGTCTTTGAAGTCTACAGGATGATTATCAGTAATAGTCTTGTTAACAAAGTCAATGACTACTGTCTGCTCCCCTAGGTCCACGGACCCAATATTATTAATAGCATAGATACCAAACCCTGTTTCATCCATGACGCTATCTTGAATAAGATAACTAATAATCATACGTGTTCCATATGATGAATCATTTAGTCGTGGACTTGCGTGCTGCAGAGCTCCTGCCAGGTCTGGCTCCCAGGAATCCTGTCCCCAGTGGCTGTAGAGTACGACGCTTGAATCAGTACCGTCTTTAAATACAAAGTTTATTCTTGCTCCCATGGTGTGTGCCCTTCTGTAGTAGTTTCTTCAATTGTATCAAATAACGTTAATTGTGTCCAGTTCATTCGTCATCTCCAAGTTCTTCAATGCATACCGTGCAGTACTTGCCTGCAGGATCCTGCTTAGGGGCCTCTTCACAGTTCTCACAGTCTGTTTCATCTGTCTCAGTCTCTGCTTGTACTCTGATCCATTCACAAACCTCCCCATCGTAAACGTCTGCGGTAAGGTTGCTAATAGCCTTAAACCATTCCTCGTCAACACATAGTTCAATTAGATAAGTAGTCTTCATGCTTGAACCTTTCTGTACTCAGGGACCTTGGTATCTAGGTATTGCTTGTGGTCTTCACATTCTTTGACAGCATCTAGGTCAGCCTCTCCTAACCAATTACAGTTAGAGCAAATCTCACCACATTCGTTCTCACAGTACTCCAGTGTGTCTGTTGAGTCACAGTCTTTGCACATGCTCTCATACTCTGATTGGCTAATTACAGTACCACGAAGAATTTCTATCTCTCCACCCCAGCCTGTCTCCTCCTCATATGATAAAGTAAATAGAAGAGATGGATACTGTGCAGACAATTTTTCAAGGGCAGATAAAGGAATTCCCCATGCAGTCTCAAAGTGATAATAAACTACCTTATTATCTCCATTATCTACAGGACCTTCCATGTATGTATCAGGATTAGTATTCTTCTCTGCTACTGCTACATCCCACTTGACTCCCCAGTTACGGAGATTCCAGTTGTACCATGAGTTGTCTGTCTTAGAGATTTCTTGAGTGTCTGACCACCAGTCATCATGGTTTGCAGGCAACTTAGATTGTGCAGGTTGCAAACGATATGCATCAAGGTCAGTAGGTGCAACAATGTTGCGGAAACTAAAGACAGGATTAATATACTTAATCTGCTCAATGGCATAAGACAAGTCACCTTGTGGTTTGATACTATCTACGAAGGGCTTGTTCATTTGTACTACTAGCGCTTCTACTTGCTCAGGATTACCTTCAATAGTTAATCCGTTATATACCCAGTTTGGCATGGTGGTTTCTTTCTACTTGGTGGTTTAATATAATTCTACAGGATTAGGGCTAGTCTGTCAACTTCATTCTGATAATGTCATAGGCATCAATAGCCCCTGCCATGTAATCATCTAGTTCAAAGTCTCCACCGTCCTGATACTCCCTACGCTTTTCTGTAAGGTCTGTGATACGGCTTTCTACAAAGCTTAACAGATCTGTCACTGTTGTGCTCTCCTATCGTTGATAGCAAATGCTAGTTCATATGTTAATTGATATACCGCTGACAAAGCGTCCATGTATCCTTCATTATATAAACGCTGAACAGTGTCTTCATAGTCCTCATCTGAGCCAAGATTATTAGAGTTCTCCAGGAGAGGTACGAGTTCCTTCTCGCACTCATACATCATGTTCTTTAGTTCTCCATGCAGGATGTCTGTGCCTGACTCACCCATGTCTACTAGTTTTTGCAAACGGGGACTTAATGATAGATTATTCATTTATATACTCCAATAGGTGGTTACAGGTATCAATGGCACCCTCGTAATAAGCGTCTGATTCAAAGTATTCATCTTCAGGGATTTCAACTCCTTCTTTAGCGTCCTCAAGGTCTTGCTCCAATGAGATTTTGTGGATATTTATATACTCTCTTAATGTTTTTATGTCCATATATTAAGTATAAGGGTTTGTGTTGATTTTTACAACTTCTGTGTATGTGATACTAGTCACAGGCTCTTCAAACCTTTCAGGCAGATCTTCTACACTGATGTATTGCATAGTCCTACCACAAGGGCATCTCATACTAACTATCCCATTAGGAAAGCCAAAGCCATCCCTAGCGGTAAACTCAAGAAGTCCATCACATTCATCAGGATCACAAACAAATGTATATCTAGTCCACATAAGATACCACCAATGCCATTGCCTGGTGTAGGAAACAATCACAGTCTCCACCATTCATATTTTCCATAAATTCAAAGTGAGAATAGTTATCCTCGTAGATAGCGGTAAGTAGTTCATCTATTGTGTAAGGTTTATAAGTGGTAGTCATATATTAATTTTACCCTAGAACTGGGAAAAAAGCAAGCTCTACGTAATCGGATTTTCAATGAATGTTAATATAATTAAAAGGGGCGGGGCCCCATTTACGCTGCGATCTGTATGGGACTTGAACCCACGACCTCTACCGTGACAGGGTAGCGCTCTAACCAACTGAGCTAACAGACCATTGAGCAGTTTTATTTCATGCTCAGGAAAGTGTATCACACTAGTTGCAATTTGCTCTGTACAACTTTTAGCAAACGATTTTTTTCTGCATTAATTGCAGGGTCAAAACCACTTGCAGATGCAAGGATAGATTCGTTAGAACCACCACGAGCAGAACGGTACCAATCAAGGCGCTCTGTTAGTGCATTGTAAGCACCCCATGCGTTACCAGCAATCATTCCGTTAAACTCACCTGTGTAGATGTCATTGATAACATCAACCTTGTTTTCCCACTTCTTTAGTGCGCCCTTAGTATCCTTATCAGGCTGAGGGTATGCAGCAAGAATAATTTCGTGGAATTGCTTAGCATTGATTTCTTTTTCAATCATTGCCTTAGCCATGATGTCAAAAGCATCCATGTATGAATTAGCCATGCCTAGGGTCTGGCGTGCAATAGCAACCTTACCCTGTGCTGTCTGTGTGTGGCGAATCTTGAAAGATTGCTTGATGCCATTCTTTTTCTTAGTTGTGTTTAGTGCAATGTTAAGAGTGTTAGCGCACACAACACGAACAGGTGTAATGCTTGCTTGAATAGCGATTGAGCCATCGTGTGATGTGTTGATGAGCAAATAAGTTTTTACCTTATCTGCAACACCATTAGGGTCAAGGATTGTTTCACGCTCTAGTGCTAATGCACCAAATACAACACGTCCACCCTTGATTGAGCCAGCGGTCTCCCAGCGACCTCCACCATCTAGGATGTTATCACCGAATGAGAATAAATCTTCATTCTGCATAACATGGTAGCGCTCACCTACGACACCAAGAATGTCTGTCTGTGTTGCATCTGTTGGATTAGTACGCAAAACGTACTGATAGTTTTTATCGCTTGTGAGATGTGATGGTGTATCCAAATCTTCCAGACGAACATTCCAGCCATTGAGGTTTGCAGCCTCTAACATTTGTGCTGTATTTTTTTCTTCTGTGAATACGGTACCCAATCCATGCCAAGCAGGTTCACGGAAAGATGCGAATGATGTCTTGCCGTTTTGTGTTTCTAGGTCATGTGCCATGAGTTTTCTCTTTTCTGTTTGTTGATAATATAACTATACACCCAAGGGCTGACAAATGCAAATCAAGATAGTTAGATGTGGACAATATGGACATTTTTTTGTGTGATCATAAACACATTTCTTAAACTTGACAAAGCTAGGAAAACGGGGCGGGATTTTTTTGAGGGAATTGAAGGAGCAGTTTTAAAACATGCTCAGGTTTATTAGTAGACCCCCTACTAAATATCTACTCTGTCAACTGAGGATGACAAGTAACTGATTGATTCATCATTGTATGACACTGTGTCAAAATCAATATCATGAATTGCATTCTGTGCACTCTCTTCATCACGAGCATTAACTGTGATTGAATACATTACTGTAACTTCAACTTCAAATTCTTTTGTTAGGTCAAAACCACAAATATCTGCAATCTCTTCAGCATTTGTTTCTGATATCTCACGCTCTTCTAGTGCATTGAGTGTCCACTCTTGCATTGCTTCAACCGTACGATTATGGTTTGCAGAATCTGCATATGAACGTTGTGTTACTTTCTGAACGTGCTCTTCAAGTTGAGCAATACGTAGGTCCTTATCTGCAATTTGAGACTTAAGAAAATCTTCTGTTGCATTTACTACGATGTTTGTTAGTTGGTCCATGGGGGCCTGCTTTCTGTTTGTTTGTTTATACTAATTGTACTAGGTGCCACTGACAATTGTCAAAGACCCTTGCGGGGAGCCTTTTTGGATCGTACTCAGGATGTCTGCTTCTTTGGGGCTGCAGTACCCCTGCTCTATAGTATTTCTATAATCGCCCTAATCAGCCTGGCGAATTGTGTGGAGCAGTTTTATCTCATGCTCAGGAGAGGTTGTTAATTACAGGTAACGAGCAATAGCATTGTATGTGCTTGTATTAACTGTTTCCTCATCTGTCATCTTGAGGATACGAATTGCATTTGCAATCTCCTCTTTCTGCTCACGATAAGTGTGTGCGCCAATCTGCTCAAAGTCACGCTCAGGTGTCTTTGGTAGGTCTGACTCTGATACTGTTAAATCAAAGTCAATGTTTAGTTGGTTGTTCCATGAACGATAGTTAGTGCGAAAGTTCTCTGCCTTCTTGATGTTAGCAACGGCATAAGCAATAAGTTCTTTCTTGTGCTTCTCATAAGCCTTCTGATACTTTACTTCGTTTGCTTCTTGATTAGCGTAGTTAGTTTCTAGTTCTGCTAACTTAGTTTCTAGTGCCTTGATTACCTTTGGTGTTGCGATTTTAACTGAGATAGATTTTCCTCTTGACATGATTTTCCTTTTCTTTAGTGGTGTATTTATAGTATAGGGTCTAGGTCTGACAAATTGTGTGAGCAGTTTAGAGTCATGCTCAGGACATAGAACTAACTAATTATGAATTAGCCTTCCATGTTGTCCAGCGTGTGTTTCCATTTACATCTAACTTAACACGAACTGTGTCCTTTGATGTAGGTGAGATTTCAAGAATTGTTCCTGTTACCTTTGACTTCTGTGATGTGTAGAGGTCGCCTACCTTGTATGTTGCTGTTGCTACTGTCATTTTGTTTCTCCTTTGTAGTTTGTTGTATGTATTAAGTATAACATTTCTGACTGACATTTTTCAACTCCATTTCTTGTATTTCTCACATTTTGAGACGCTTGGGGGTGTGATTTATGTCACATTTATTGAATTATTAGAAAGGCTAATAGTCCCATTAAAGATAGGATAACTAGACTAGTCATTTTATCTCCTCACTTCTTACTTGATGAGAATACTATGTCGCTCTTTGAGTATACACACAATGAGCAAGAAACGCAAGCGGAGCCCTTAGTAGAGATAAGTGGAATAGCCTTCTTATTCTCAGGACACTTAGCCCCTACCTTACCAATCATCTCTTTCATGTCTGCCTGCCCTACTTGAAAATTCTTAGCAAGGTATGCAAGCTTTACGCCATGATCATTTTTCAGGGTAACGCCAATAGACTTATTCTCACTATCTGTAGAATAGTATAGAGATAGATTAGCAATATCCTTTAAGATTACCGCTGCAGACTCCACACGTGTATATACCCAGAACTGAGTATCAGGATGATTACTGATTACAGTCTTCCATGCATGTGCGTATGTGTCATTAAAGAAATCTCCGTCCCAGTGAATGCGAAATAGCAATGAAGCGTCTTTCTTTGCACAATCATTTTTGAAATCAACAATCATCTCATCTAATAGATTAATCATGGTTTGAGAGTCTGCGTCTTTGAGCAGATCCCAATTGTGCATTAAGTTAACCTTTACTCCTTTGAATAACTTCTCAAGCTTTCCTGCATAGCAGACTGACTCGCACACTGATGTGGCACCAGGACACGAGAACTCCTTGCCTGCGGGTAGTCCAAAGGTGTTAGCAATTGTTGCAGTCTTGCCATTAGGGGATACAGCATTAGTTACTTTCCTATCTTTGCTTCTGAGTAATTTAGTCATGGTGGCTACTCGCTTTCTTTCTTCAATTGTAACAGTAAGGACTGACAATTTTTTCTATTGTATTTTTTCTTATTTGGAACAGAGGAGGCTGCATTAGAACGACGTAATTCCATTAAGCGTCTTAATTCCTCTTTGCTTTTCTTCATGTAATAATCTTACCAGAAATGGGGAAAAATATCAAATCCCTTAATTGTGTTGTAGATCACAGGGGCCCCGCCCCATTTTATTCTAAATAAACGAACCAATCAACTTTTTCATCAAAAGAAAATTGAATAACTTCTGTTTCACCAAAATCATTTGTTACTTCAACATCATAGTTATCTCCTGTTGAATCACATTCAATAAAAGTTACTTCAACAATCTCATCATTATAGCTAATGAGATCACCTATTTCTAATGCGCTGACTTCTAGTGAGTCTGCCTTTACTAGTTCCATGACATTCATTGTAGCATTCATTTATTCTAGCCCCAATCCTAATTCAAATCCTGCATCTTCTTCGTAGTATTCATCTGCTGGCTGGATAAAAGTATCCAAGTGGTGTTGTTCAATAATTGCCCATGCTGGTGCTTGTGTTGAGTTCTTATAAAGAATCTGAAAGTCACCAACCTTTGGCATGTCAATCATTCTGTTATAGTCCTCATCATAGGCAGCGTCAATAGCCTCAATGCATGGCTGAACCATTTCTGCTGGTACTGGTGGATAGTGATTACCCTTCAAGTGATAGAGTAATTGTGTTTCTAAATCAAGCACGCTATCTGCTAATCCAATTGCTGTAACTGATCCCATTATGCTTTCACCTGCACTCTTCCATCACGATAAAATACCTTTGTATAACACTTGCCTGTTGGCGTGTAGAGATTAACTGTTGAGTATTCGTTAGCCATTCCCCAATCTGTAAACTTGAAAAAGTTTTCCCAAGCACCAAATTCATTTTCATAGCGTTGTGACCAATGAGGGCTTTCCTCATAGTCGTATTGGCAAGTAATTAGATACTCATAGTCCATTATGCATTCTCCTTAGTTCTCCATAGTAGGTCAATCTCAGTGTATTGTATTTCTGCGTTATTAGCAAGGTAGCAATTGAAGCAATAAAGTTCAGTCATAGATACTGCATTCTCATTACAACCAATGCAGATGTCCTCAATTAAGTTTCCCATTATTATTCTCCTATCTTTACTGCAATAGTAGCGTAGCGGTCTGACAAACTGGAAGGCGTGCTAATCTGTACGACATACGCCTCCGTATTCTCTCCATACCAAATTCCTTCACGCTTTTCTGCGTGTGTGATAGTACCCTCAAAATGACGGTTTCGTGAGCGATAGTGTTTTCCTACTAGTAGGTTTTCTATTGTGTATAGTTTTGTAGCCATGTGGCAACCTCTTTCTTTAATTAACTTATTACTCTGTAATCCTATCAGTTCCTACTGACAAAATCAAATCCAAATCCCAAAATCTGGGAAAATCTGGATGTGTTTTTAATCACACGTAAACCTGTTGATAGGCCTGTGGATAAAGCTGTGAATAAGTCCCCGCCCCAAAATTTGAGCAGTTTTAAATCTTGCTCAGGATCTCTGCAGGTTTTTTATTTTTGCTTTCGCAAATCGTTGTAAGTATCTTTTACATCTTGTTTTAAATCAGCAAACATCATGCGACCTAAAACAATTGCACCACCAGATAAAACTAATTGCACAAGTATTGTTAAAATTCTATTCATTGTCATACTAGCGCACTCTCCTTATAACAAGCCTCAGCAAATTTATCTTCATCAAATCTTGGATTATCTGAAGCGAACCATTCACTGAATTCAAAAACTAAATCATTAAATTCATGTGAGTCAATTCTATCTGCAAACATGTTTAGAATTTTTGCAGTTTCAACATAGTCTTTGCGTGTCATTGGCATTATGCACCTGCCAACTCTAGAAACATTTCTGTTCCTCCGTCGTTAATGAAAGCAAGCATTGAGTCTAGTTGCTCTGAAGTTGTTTCATCTGTAATTTCTAGAAGGTCATCAATTGCATCTTTGTTTAATTGAATAAAGGCCTCTCCCATCATTGCAATTTGTGAAGCATGACGAGACTCTTGAGAGATACGAGAAACAAAGTTAATTCCTTTGTGTGTGAATGGATAGAGAGTAAATTGAATTGTGTTAGTCATTAGAGAGAAGCCTTTCCTCGTAGTGTTCCAGAAATTGCAAGGGTATCGCAAGCGACTTTAACAGATACACCAACAGGGAGAGTGTTAGGGTATTCGTTGATAAATTGAGCAACAGCACCCTTTGAAGGGAGGTTGATTTTCTTTACTGAACCATTAAAGGTTTCTAGTTTTACAGTGTATGTCATTTATTGACTACCTTTCGTTAAGTTGATAAGACTATCCTATCATGGGGGTCTGACAAATTGGGCACTTATTCGCTTAGGCTCACTGTGATACTGGTCACATTTATTTGCTAAGGCTCATTGCCTGATTTATCTTTATTTAATTGTATAAGTAGAATACTACCAGATAAAGTCCAAAAAGTCAAGACGACACGCCGTAACTTAAATGTGTTTTACATCACAAAAACCCCGCCCGTTTTTATGCAGTATGTTGAATAATTATAAGTTAGCTTGCGAATAAAGAAAACCAAAAACAAGAAACACGATCATTACAACTAGCATTAGTTTTTCTCCTTATACAATTCGTTCCAAGCATTACGACAAATTAAAATTGATTTACAGTTATCGCAACAGATAACACCATCACGATTCAATTCTAAATCATACATGTCAATTGAAGCAGTTGCATTTCCACAAACTGATTTAACACTTACATAGTGACTCATTATTTAGACACCTTCCAATTCGTCCACATAGGCAGACGCTCTGGGTCAGTATCGTCATACCAACGCTCAATGTTTTGTTCACAATCTTGACAGAAAGTGAATTGGTCATCTCCTATTTCTGAGATAGCAGATTTCATAGGGTTGTGCTCTTTGCACATTGTTATTGTTGAATTCATTTGAATTCCTTTCTAGTTTGCTAACCTTTAGCAACTTTCTTTATACTATTAAGTATAGCAGGGGGGTCTGACAAATGGGAGGGTATAAATAGGGCAAAACGGACATTGTGACGTAGAACACATGTGACCTACACCACAAAATGGGGCGGGCGATTTTCTGTGACCTAAATCACATGCGACACGCCGTGTCAGGACTTGACTTTTGGCAGGGTATGTGATAGGATACTCCTATAACAATTAAATAGCGCCATAGATAGTACCCCCTAGAATGTGACCAACACCACACGCCAAGGACTTGACTTTTAGACAAATGTCTGCTAGTATTACTACTATAACAATTAAATACAAATCCTAGTGAGCCCCTAGCAATAGGGCAAATAACCTAGGTCAAGGAAAGAGTTAGCAAGGTGCTAACGAATTAAAAGAAAGGTGTTCATCAAATGAATACACTAGATAAAAATACAATTAAACACTCTAAGTTTGGTCATCTAAACCTAGAACAGCGTATCCACCTCGCTGCTACCATGGTAGCCAATGGTGAGGTAGTATCCTTTAGAGGTGCTAGTGCTGATACCTATAACAAGGTACAGGCTCTCGCTAACAGAATTAAGTTAGAGCGTGAGTTCCCTGAGTGTCCATGTGGAGAGTGCGACTAATGCACATCTACCTATGCGACTCATGCGATACGCTTGCAACCGTTATCCAAAAGGGTAACACAATTACAATTAACCAATGTCTATGCACTACTAAAGGAAATAACTAACATGACTATCACATACTCAATCTGGCAAGGCTCACGACTACTAAGCATTGACAACATCGCACATGAGATCAAGGCTATTGACCACCTCATTGCATCACTAAACGATAGTGAACTAGGTAAGAAGACTAAGTTCTCTGCTAACATTCAAAAGATTGAGGTAGGTAAGTAAATGAGCATCAGCGGAATCATGTTACAGATAAACGATTACGGTTTAGAGTTTGATAGTTTTCTAGGGGCTCTCTACCTACCATGGCACAGCATCGCTATCGCTAGTGTTATTTTTGTTGCCTACAAGGTCTACAAGCGAATGACACAAACCTTTTAGCCAAACGGTTCAAATTAAGATGGTGGGCACACCCCTTGTGTGCTCACTATTTTTTTTGTATTTTTTTTGTATATATGTGTATCATAC
>Ga0208133_1000587_pt1 | contig 13952 bp, 29 predicted proteins | sample ColrivemetaGS535_FD_187595 | JGI IMG/M metagenome (GOLD analysis project Ga0208133, IMG submission 187595) | Estuarine microbial communities from the Columbia River estuary, USA - metaG S.535 (SPAdes) (version 2) | ecosystem: Environmental > Aquatic > Marine > Intertidal zone > Estuary | place... | reverse complement strand
AATATTTCTTTTTTCATCAATAGAAATTTTATTGTTCTTTAATTGTTCTGTAACAGCATTTTTTTCTAATTCAAAATTTGCTTTTTGTTTATCTTCTTTTTCTTTTAAAGCTGTTTTTTCTGCTTCGGTTTTTGATTTTAATATTTCTTTTTGTGCATCTGCCGCTTCCTTTGCATCGCTTGTTTCTTGTCTTAATAACATTTTTCTTTGTTTATTAAGTTTTATACCAGTCATTGCATTTTCAGTTTCAGCTTCGTTTAATGCAATAGTAGCTTCACGAATTTCACCTTTCATTTTCTTTTCAGCTTCTCCACCTAAATTTTTAGCTCTGTCTTTTAAAATTCTTAAATCTTCTGCAGCAATTCTTGTTTTTTCTTTACTTGATGAAATTTCTGCTTTTGTAACTTCTTCTAATGCTTTCTTTTTATCTTTTATTGATGCCGTTTCATCTGTTAATATTTCTCGAGATTGAACTAATAATTTATTTGTTTCGGATTGAACAACTGCTTGTATTTTTCTTGCTTTGTCATTCGCTTGTTGTTGTTTTGCTAAATTATATTCTATTTTAGCAGTAGTTCCATCAACTGCTCTACCTAATTGTTTATATGATTCAGATGCTTCTGCATTTGCTTTTTTCATATCTTCAGCAGCACCTTTAAAGTCTAAAGTTATAAATTTATATGCAGCGGTAGCCGTATTTATTAATGCTCTACCAAGTCCAAAAATTGCATCTTTAACCTGTGTACCTATGGCAGATAAAGCAGCAAAAGCAGCTTTTAATTCTTTACCTCCAGCAACCGAACTTTGGAACGCTTCATATAAAAATTTTGCTGTTATTACAATTCCCGCTAATATAGCACCAACTGGATTAGCAACCATTTCCCACATTTTTAAAATCAATCCATTAGCACCTTTAACTGCAGCACCAAAAGCAGGATTTAGTTTGCCAACTCCATCTCCTAATTTGTCTATAAATTCAGATTGTTTTGAACCTTGTAATGTAGTTCCTAATTCTTTTGATTGATTTGTTGCTTCTTTTAAACCAGTTTTAAATTTAGAAACACTTGATGTTGCTCCGTCTAAATTTGATTTTATTTGTACCTCAATAACTTTTACTTCAGCCATTTTAATTGTCTTTTTAATTGTTTAAATCCTTCTTTAAAAGTTGTTATTCTTTTATGTTTTCCTTTTGCTATTTCAATCAATTCACTTTGTCCGTAAAATTCATCTAATGCTAATAAATCTAAAATGTGTTTTATCATAATTCTCTAAAATCAGTTAGTAATTCAAATTCTACTTCACCAGTTGTTAAATCTGTAACAAGGTTGTTTATTAAATATCTTTTATCTCTTATTATAGGTCTATCGTTTAGCTTTAAAGACGTTAATAATGATACTGGTAGTATACCACTAAATTTAATTAAACGTGCTTTAAAATTAAATATATTAATTAAATAATTTTGATAGTATTTTTGATATAAACTATTTGCAATTAATTCACCTGTTAATGTGCTTTGTTGTTCGTTAAAATTCAAACTAAAAGTTTCTGTGCCATTATAATATTCTTGTCCAAATGCTTTATAAGTTGTATATGCTGTTCCTGTTCCACTTAAAGCAGTTGAAAAATGAAATGTAGGAGCAGTAGTTAATGCACTTGGATTATAATCATATAAAATAATAGGTTTTGGTATGTATTTTTGTAAGTCAGTTTTTAAACAATAACCAACTTGTAAAAGTCCTGATAAATTACTAAAGTTTAAATTTTCAAAAGGTAGTTTTATATTGTATTCTTCGCCATCGTTTCCTGTATCATATAACAAAGAACCATACTCAACACCATTAGCACTTTTAAAACCTACATTAACTAAAGATTCGCTTTTTTCATATTCAAAGTTTATTTTTTTATACGATTTAACCCTATTTAAATTTATGTTATCAGATTTAATATATTTTGTAATGTCAATTTTATTTCCAGTATTATAATAATCTTCTAATTGTTCTATTGTATAATTTATTCCGTCTGCAGAATAACAAGTTAGATTAAACATTTTTAAAATACCACTAAAGAAATCTTCTATTTTTATTTCGGGAAAATATTTATTAACTGATAATAAAGCAGATGTAGTTATAGATGAAATAGTTTGTATTAATGTAGAAGATTCAGTTGTATATCCTAATGAATCTTCATATTCTAAACCTAAAGTTGCTACACCTGTAAATGTTAATGGTATGTCAGAACTAATATAAAAATCATATAAATCATTTTCATCAGCAAAATTTTCATTTGTTCCAAATACGCTATTAATTTGCGTTCCTATTATACTTGCATTTGAAACTGTATTAAATAATATTCCATTTTTATAGCAATAGCAATAATATTGAACACCAGCAACTGAAAAAGTTAAATCTAATGTAACACTTCTTGATGAAAAGAAAATCCCAGTTACAGCAGGAATAGGAAATAACTTTAATTTGTTATTTGTAAAATCATATTCCATATATGATGTAGTTCCTGATTGACTTGCATAATTTATTTTCTGTATCTGCCCTTGTGTTTTAAACAAATCAGCATTTTTTAAATATAAATACGCACTTGTAAATTTAGGGTCTGATAAAAATGAACCATTAAAGTTTATATTCCATTTACTATCTCGGTCAATCATATCAAATACTGCTGACAACTTAATAGCAGGAAATAATTCATTGTATCTTATTGGACTTGTAGTTAAACTAATATCATTTATACCTGTTGCACCATAATTCCAATATCTATCTGAAGATATCAAAGGAAACATAATATCAGAACTTGTAGCAGTCGTGGTTACTTTATCTTTAACAATAACTGTACTATAATTAAAATCATAAAAAGTAGTGTTTAAATCTTTTAAAAATAAACCAGCAAATTTATCTTTTAAACTACCTAATGCCCCGATAAATGTAATACTATAATTTTCAGGTTGTCCATTTACTATATTACAACTTTCTAATTGTATTTTACCACTTCTAAATGGTATAGTATCTAATTCAATATATGCATTAGACTTAATTAACGTGCTAAATGAATTATTTAAACTGTTTTCATACCAATGTTTAAATATTTTATTATTTTGTTTTGATGCTGGAATAGTAAATGTTTGACTATAATCTGTAAAAGTTTTAGATATATCATTAATATTTTGAATTGAACTATTTATAGATATTTTTTCATCGTTAAATAATTCTATTCTTTGTGCTGATAACCTTGTATCAAACGAACCTCCTAATGATTCAAATAATGTTTTAATACAAGTACCACCTTCAAAAGTTGCTCCATCACTTTCAATTCTTGTTCTAAAATTACCAATTAATTCATCAGATATATCTAACAAACTATCTACATAAATATATAAACCAACTGTAATCATATAACGTTATTTATAAGGTTGTAAGCGTATTCAAAATCTAATTCATAGTTTATCATTCTGTCTTTTAAAACAGTCTTTAAATCGCTTGATTGCGTCTTTAATTGAACTGGTTTATTATCTAATAATACTGTTTCTGATAACAATAAATCTGTAATTAATTCTGAATAGTTTTCATTAACAAATCCAGTATTTAATTTAACAATTTGTGTTCCGTTAATATTAAATGTTTTTGATTGCCCAATAGAAACATTATAATTAACAGATGAAGGCATTAATTTAAATTCTGTTCCTTTTACATTAATGGAATTAGTTCGTTGTTTAAAAAAGGTTAAAAATTCCCAACCGCCATATCTATTTATAAAAGTACAAGTTACAGGCGTATATTTACATTCCTCTGTTCTTAAAGTTGCTTTTTCAAAAACATTTGTATTGTATTTTAAAATTAAATTTTGATAATCATCAGTTGATAATGTAGAACGAACTGGAACTTTAAATAAAAATGATTCACTACCAGCTCCATTTGAAATTAATGTTCTTTGTTCAATTAATACATTTGCTTTTGTATAATAATTAGCAGTAAAATCATACGTTGCTATTTGTTGTGCTAATACATTTATATATGGAATACCTGTATATGTAGAAATTATATTTGCATTGCTTAAAGCTAAAGCATTTGTATTTATAGCTGATTGTTTTCCATCATTATAAAGTGTAAAACCATCAACACATACATATTCTATTGTATCTAATAAAGTATAAGTTACACCAACTAACTTATATCTTTTCACTTTACAATATACCCAATTAGTGTTATCTTCAACTGCGTGAACTGAAACTGTAATTGGTTTTATATTTGATATATATTCTTTAATATAATTAGATATGTTATAAACATTATCTATTTGTGCTACACTTGGAATAGCTTTAGATAAAATATAAGTTGCAGTTGCTGGTTCAGTTGTTCCTTTATTCCAAATAAACAATTCAACTTTGCTGCCTATTTGTGCTGCTTCATTAACAGTTACAAAGAACGGACTTCGTACTTTTATTATATTCATTTTATACTTTTTAAATTATAGTCTATTATTGTTTCAATATCTTCTCCAAATGCTTTCATTAAATCTACATCAATGTATTTCTTATATCCTGCTTCAAATGGTTTAGTAAAAAACATACTTGGTTTAATTCCTCTTGCCCATATATTTTTAGCTAAAATAATTCCTATTGTTTTATAATTGCCTTGTGTAAATTTTCCTTTTTCATCTCTTAATCTAAAGTTCTTTTGCTTTGCCCATTGTTCTAAATATTTACTCGGAGGTCTTTTTGTTTTAAAACTATATGGACTATTCGGTGCTTGTTGCCCTGTTATTTTTGCATTTTTAGAAACTTTAGATGGGTCAGCACCTTTAACACCTTTATCAACAAACTGTCCGTAATTATCCATTGAAAAACCAACAATAGAATAACCTTTTTCAGAAACAACTTCACCTTTAATACTATTATATAATGCTTTAGTATTATTTTTTTTGTCTTTAGATAAATTACTTCTTGATTGTTGTATTACATAATCTTTAAACCTTTTTAATACTGCTTGTACTTCTAACATTTTGTCATTTCATTTTGTATAACAATATCAAAAGTTAAAGTTATACCAGCTAATTTGTTTTCAAATCTTTCTACAAAAAATTCAATTGTTGGCGTTCCTGATAATTCATAATCACCAGACATATTTCCACGTCTTAATACTTCTAAAAACCTATTTGCAACCATTAGTTGAGTATTCAATACATCTTGTTCATTATCGTTTCCTAAAAATATATCTGTAGTTAGTTCTTTACTTTCATCTACTACGTCCATTACATAAAATAGAAACATTTAAATCCAAGTTGGACCTTGATATGTTGCTGAATTTATCATAATATGACTTAAAGGAAAGATTGTAAGCTTGTTTAAATCGACTTTAAATATATCTCCAATAGTAACTGTATTTACAAATAAATCTTCCTTTAATTGGTCCTTAATTGCTTTGGTTATTTCGTAATAATGTGATGTCATTTATTTTGTCTTTTAATTAAATCTGATTCTATTTTATTTTTTTCTTTTTCAAATGTTAAATATGTTAAGCATTGATGAATCTGTAATCTTGTAACTGCGTCAAATCTGTTAAGGTCTCCTTGAGCAATAGCATAGATTGAACTGTACCATCCCCATTTAACTCCAAAGTTTGATGTTGCAGAATATCCTGAATCTCCTTGTTGTTCTCCAAATAAGCTATCGTAGCTTTCAATAATTCGTTGCCTAAATGATAAAAAAAAACCGTTGCACCAAAACAAACATCTAATGGAATATGTTTCATTACATCAGCATAAGTTGCACTACCTTTATAGTCTTCAATTTCATAAGTATTGTTTAAACCTTTTTTTGTAATTGGTCTATATAATACTGCCATTGCTTTATGCATATTGTCCCAATCTGTTATGTATGTGTCTAAATCAGTATATTCTCCAAATGTCATTTCATCTAAATTAGTAATAAATCCAAACTCAATTCCACCAAGTTTAAATTTATTTATAAAAGAATGTTTAACGTTAAACATATTACTAATAGTTGTTGTTATTTCAGCAACATCTTTATATTTAATTTGTGCAACATCTTTTAAATCTATTCCACAAAATATTTGAACCATCTTTTGATGTAAGAATTCTGAATCTTCATTATCTTTTGCTATTGATAAAAACTTTTGATACTGCAGTAGATTTAGTTCAGATAACTTTGTTGGTATTGTAATTTTTAATTTCATATTTATTTTTTTATAATAATAAAATAAACTTGTAATTGTATTAAACAAAAAAAAGACCTACATTTCTGTAAGTCTTAATTTAGTTTCTAATGGATTAATCGTCCACCGCTTTACACAGCTTAACTACATTTTCATAGGCAACGCAATAGGTAATGTTCCACTATTTAAAACAACACCACAACCAATAGCACTCTTTTTAAAATGTTTACCATAAGCCATTGCATAACTTTTAATATCTACACCACAACCTACTTGCATTCCATAAACTATAAAGTTTGCACCTACTAAATATTTAACATATAATTCAGTATGCAAATGTCCTTGAACTTGTGATTGTAATTCTGTCTTAATTCTATTCATAGCAGTACCACCTTCTCCGTGATTAAAATTAACACCAAATAATTCAATGTTTTCTACAAAGTTCCATTGTTGTGTATTTAATACATCTTTATATTCTCGTATCCATCTTTTACTTACTCCTGAACTATATGCTTTACGATAAACTAACCTATCGTGGTTGCCTATTATTACAGTCGCTTTTGGAAATGTGTAATACCAGTCTGCAATCATATCTATCGCCCTATCTAATTCTTCTCCTGCACTATATCCATCAGGGTCTGATTCGTGATAACTTGAATAATGATTGTCTATAATATCACCAATAAAAATAACAGTACCACAATTATATAATTCTTGTTGTTGTCTGCAAAACTTTAAATACTTTGGCAAAGTAAATGGAGCGTGTAAATCACCTATAATTAATATATTGTTTAAATCACCTTTAAACGGTTCTAATTTGTTTGAACGTGTATTTACATTACTTTTGCTTTTTAATGGCTTAAAATCGTTGTATGTACGTTTACGAGATATGTATTTACGTAAACTTTCAATGTCTTCATAAGTTCCTACCGAAAATAATTGTTTAGCTAATTCTGTATTGTTAAAATATTTATTATTTAAATCTAAAATATCTGCATCAAATCTTTTCCACTTACTCATATTTGTTTTTTTAGTTAGTAATTTGTTCAATAGCTAATTCTGCTAATTCGTCCCAAGCATCTAATCTATTTGTTAATTCTTCTGCGTCTATTCCACATAATGTAATTTCTGTTATTTCAAATTCTGCACTACTTCCAGGATAACCACTTCCATCTTTGTAATACATTACCATTGATTCTTCTGGTGTATAGTTACCTGTTAAATCAAAATTAAATCCTAAATAGTTTACTGTTACTGTTTCTTTAGTTGTTCTCATAATTGTTTTTGTTTGTTATTTTGTACAAATATATATAATTTGTTTTAAATACAATACATTTAACAAAAATTTAACTATTTAAATAAGAAGAAGCTATTAGAAACATTTGCTGCATCTTTTTAATCTCACCTATATTTCTTGGCAAGTTAATAACCACTTCTACGTTCTTTACGTGATGTATGTAACATTGTATTGTAGCAATCATTTGTCCGTATGTCATAATTAATATATAAAGTAACTTCCTTTGTTTGGTTTTTCTAATTGACTCATTATAGCATATCGCATTGCATCAATAGCGTGATTGTAAGAATCAATAGGCTTATTCATCTTTACGCCAGTTTTATCTGTCAACCAAATGTAGTTTCTTAATTCGTTTATTAAGTTCTTACTTCTTGATGTAACATATACTTTGTTTTGATTTATTAAATTAAGTCCGTATAAGATACTATCTTTTCCTTTTGATACTGGTAATACATTATGTCCATATTGATTTAATTCAGCTATTGATTTTGGTTCAGCACTATCAGCATAAACTATATCTTTAACTTCATTTGCTTTTAATAGATTTGATATTTCACTATTTAATAAACCTTTCTTATAAATTACTTCATCAAATATATAAGCATCATTATATTTATACATTGCTACTAAACTTGTAGGGTCATTACTGTATCCAAAATCCATTCCGTAACATAATATTCTTGCTTCTTGTGGTAAATCTATTTCATTCCAATCTGTAATACATACACCTTCTAAACTACCTGTTTGTCCAAGTCCATAAACTTGCCACCAATTAGCCCAATATGTAGAAGTTAATGCTTTTACTTTTGCTGATTCTATTTCTTTTATAATAGTTTCGCTTAATGCTTCATTATCTAAATAAGTTAATGTTATAAAGTCTACATCTGTTTGTGTTAATATTTCTTTATCTACCCAAAATGTAGAAGCAGGATTATAATCTAACCATATATCACCAGATGTTCTAATTGCCATTTGATAATAAGAATCAAAATCTATATTATTACATTCATTTACGTATAATATGTTACGCCTTGCACCTCTTAACTTGTCAGGTTGGTCTACAGAAAAGAACTCTATATAACTACCATTTGCAAATGTATATTTTAAAGTACTCTTATTAAACTGTTCATCTTTATATCTGCCTAATGCCATTATAATTTTTAAAAAGTCTTTTAATGCACCACGTCTTAAATGTGGAATAGATTCAGATACAACACTTATTTCAAGCATTGGTTCTTTTATTGCTTTGTCAATTAACAAAGGTAGAATACCAAATGTTTTACCAGCTGATGTTCCACCTCTAATAACTTTAATACGTTGTTTTAAACGCAATAACTTTTTAATTGCAGTAGTAACTATAAACTCCATATAATAATGTCTTAAATGTCCTCTAAATCAATATTAAAGATAGGTTGTTCATTCGTAACTGTAATGTCTTTTGTTTCTCTTGGTTTACCAGCATAGTAATTATAGAATAATTGTGTAAATTTAAATTCACCATTCTCTAATCCTTTTTCTAATGCTATAAATGCTAAAGGTTCTAATGCAGATAACTTTTCAATTAATTTAACTTCTTCTGATTTTGATTTACGTCCAGCAGTTGTATGTCCTCCATTGTATTTTCTTTTATCTTCCATAATTAAAAAATATTATTATTAATTTAAAAATAAATAAAATACTTTATTGTTTTAATCGCATTGTAATTTCTGCTCTATGTTTTGCTTTACATTGTTTAGAACAGTATAAATCATTAGTAAATCCTACAGTTATAATCTTACTACATTTATGACATAATGTTGCGCCATTTCCATTATTAAATTTATGTATTGGTTTCATTCTATTAGCTTATCAATGTTTATATTATGTTCATCAAGTATTTCTACAATTCCATTTGACATTCTATGTAAACCATCATAAGCATCAGGTAAATTTTCATCATTAAATGTATCATAATGCCTTTCAAATGTTTTACGTAATTGTAATATATCAAACAAAGCACAAGCCATATCTAAAGACTGTGTTGCTCTATTAAACTCCATTTGTTCTTCGGGTAAATTAAATTTTAGTATTGCTTTCATAGTAATTATTCCAAAATTGTTTTAAAGTTTCAGGTATTGTTTCCCAAGTGTATTGTATCACATCTGTTTCTTGACCTTCATTAACTTTGTTTAATATTTTATTTCTCATTTTATTTGTTTTTAGTTGTTTCTATTTCCCAAAAGTAATCACATATTACACCGTCATTAGGTGGTTTAGCAAAATACGATTGTCTTTGACTTGGTGTTGCTTTGTATCTATAACATATAGATGCTGATGGGCAGTTGTTTCCTGAACACATTGTTATATCTGGCATCTTAATTATTATTTATATGTTTAACATAAATCCAATTAACTAATATATCTGTTTCTTTTCCTTCTAATCCTGCTTCAACTATTGCTGCTTGTTTAAATCCTGCCTCAAATGCTAAAGTCATTAATTGTAATACTTTATATTTTTTCATCTTATTTATTTTTAAATTGTTTCCATTGTTCTAAATGCTCATTTAACCTATCAATACTATATTCAGTATTTAATAATCCATTTCTGCACCAATCACCAAATGATTTCATATCTTCCTCACTATAACTCCTTTCTTGTTGCCATTTAGCGCCATCAACAAATGATTGATAATCACCAAAAGCATTAATAGTATTCAAGTTATATCTTTCAGCTGCTTCTTCAAGTGTTTCTTTCATAATGATTTCTTTAATTGTCTATACTCTCTGTTGTTTGCCCACCATTTCTTATTAATGGCTTTAATACGTTCTTTGTTATTAGCTCTGTATTCACGCATATAAGCAGCATGTTCTTCTTCTGTTTTAGTTCTTATATATATTCCCATTATCGTTGCTTATTCATATCATAAAACGCTTGTAGTCTTATGTTGATTAATTCTTGTTTATCTGTTCCTGTTGTTTGTATCATTAATTCGTTTAGATTTTCAATTATTTTATATTCGTATTTTTTTTGCTTTAATTTTAGTTTCAATTCATCTATTTCTATTTCTGCAATAATGTTTTTATTCTTTAACTTTTTAATTTCTAACTTCAATGTATTATTGTCATTTACATACATTATATTTTCATCATCAATATTATTTCTAATAATTGACTTCAATACTTTTAAATCACTATTGTACTTTTCATACATATTATATTTCTTTAAAGAATGTATAACTGTTGCGTGATTCTTTTCGACTGTATTTCCTATTTGTTCTAATGTTAAAAATGGATTGTATTCCTTTAATAGTTTAAAATATAATGCTCTTATTTCTATAACTTCTCTTTTTCTACTATTTATATTTACATCTATATTAGTTTCATTTAAAACTATTTCTTTTAATCTTTGTGTTATTTCCATTATTTGTCTTTAATAAATGTTCCGTTTTCCATTTTACCTGTTCTTTTTGATATAACACTATATGCACTTAATATACAATCTTCAATATTATAACCTGCTAACTTAGATAGATTAGTTAATACTACAACACAATCGCCAATAGCATCTATTATTTCTTCTTTATCATTATTTAATAAAGCTTTAGCCAATTCGCCTGCTTCTTCTAAAATGTTCATTGTTTTTGTTTGTTTTTGTTAATAAAGTGTAAATATATAACTTTTTTTTAATTAGTTCTTAATTTTAACAAATTATAGCATTCAATATAACGTTGTTTTGCTTTTCCTTTGTGTATTTGTTTAAACAATTCGTAAACTTTTTTAGTATATTTATAATTTGAATCACAATTTTTAAATAGTTTTTCAGCGTATTTTTTACCATAACCTTTACAATATTGAACATTATCTGCTCCATCACCTATAATCATTTGCTCGTAAAAATTATACATAGCTTCTGATTCAGATATATCATAAATACATTTATGATTAAAATGATAATTATAAATTAAAGCAGGAAATTGCTTGTAATCTTTGTCAATAGATATTATCATTACATTATCTCTGCTATGTTCTTTAGATAAATTATACCAATATCTAGCAACCATATCATCTGTTTCTACTCCATGCCCAACAATAGAATCATAAGTATCTTTTACAAACTTATGCATTTCATTTAATAAAGGGGGTAATTCTCCAACTCTATTGGCCTTGTACTTAGGCGATATGTATTTTCTAAAGTTACCTTTAGAACCAGAAAAAACTAATACTTTATCTATTTCATAACTTTCTTCTAAATGATTTATTATAGACATAAAACCTTCATCAAACTTATGAATTGAATCTTCTATATTAGTATAATATTTATCATCATATTCATTTTCTTTTCTTCTTAAACAACTTGCGTAAATTAAGCTGTCTGCATCAAATAATAGTATCATTAGTTTACTTCTTGATTATTGATTAATAAAGTTAAAATATGATTGTAAATAGCTAATTCACGTTCTGTACTATTTATCATTATAGTTAAATGTTCATCACTTGTTATGCCATCATCGCTTATTAGTTCTTTAACTAATGTATGCAAATGTCTATCCAATCCTATTATTTTTGATTGTATTTTTATTAGTGCTGCTTCGTTCATTATCTTATTTTTATATTGTTTAAGTTTTCCATTGTTTCATCGTAATGCAATACGTTTTTAATTTCTTGCATATAAATATCATCTTTATCCCATTGCTCTTTTAATTCGTCTGCAATAGATTCTAATTGCTTTCTAACATATACATTGTCTGTATTGCTAATTAATGAAATGCAATTTTCTAATTTGAATAAAATTTGTAGTTTGTCCATTTTGTTTGTTTTTAATTGTTTAATTATATATGCAAATATAAACATTATTTGTTTATAAAAAACATTTTAACAAAAAATTAACATAAAAAAAAGCTATCGTTTAGATAGCCTTTCATTAATTATTTTTCTGTACACTTCATTTACTGATTCTTTATTGTTTCCACGTTTCCATAAAAAATCCATTATTCTATTTATTCGCTGCAGTGCTGATTGTTTGCTCTTCATATTGTTTTAATTTTTCTAAATATAATATCATATCCATTGCTTCTTGTTGTGCGTGATTTAACCATTCTAAACGTGTTAAATCTGTTCTATCAAGTGTTACACCATATTTATTAATTCCTACGTTAGAACGTTGTTTAAATTGTTCTATTACTAATTCTACTATACTATCTTTCATTATTGATTCATTAATTTAAAAATTTCATTTACTTCTTTTGATATTTCAAATTCATAATGTAAAGTTTCATCTGTAGAATGTGATAAATAATATAAATTTGAATTTATTCTAATTAAAATTCCTGTTACTAATCTAACTTTTTGTTCTGGGTCAGTTTTTAAAATAACAATATCTCCTATATTATATTTCATTTGTTAAATCTTTTAGCGTGTTGTGTGTATAACTGCATAACTTTTTTTCCTGCATCGTAATCTGTAAATTCTACATCAATATTATTTTCTTTCAATGTATGAACTTCTAAATGATTTGATAACTGAAATTTAACTATATTGTATTTAACTGAACCTTTTACTGGCTGTACTACATAAGCTAAATCATTCTTCCAACACAAACGCATTGCATCTGTTTCTTCTTTAGTTGGAGAATATTGTTCAGATTGTTTTTTAGACATTAGTAATTTCCTTTTTAAATATAAGTTTTAATACTTCTGGAGACCAAGTTTGTGTTAAACATAAATTATAAAGCATTTGCCCTAATTCATTAATATCAATATCATCGTGTTCTGTTTCTATTGTGGATGTCAATCCATCTGTAGTATATGTTATTTTCATTTGTCTAATTTTAAAAATTCAGTTTCACCATATTCTTTAAACCATTCTTTGTTCTCTTTATATTTATCAATTACTGCATTTATAAACACTAATTCATCTAAAGAACTTGTTTGTAGTTTAGCAACTATTTCTTCAATGCTTCTTAAAATGTTTGTTGTAGTTTCTGCATCTGTATTATAAATTATTTTAAATTCATTTTCTACTACAGTTTCCAAGTCTTTATTTAAACTATTAATTTTGTTTTTAATATTTTGCTTGTACTGTTTTGTAAAGAATAAACTTTCATTAGCTTCCAATAATAATTGACTTAATAATACTGATTTTAAGTATTCCTGTTGTATTACATTATCTTTCATTGTATTTTTCTATAATTTTTTTATAATATTTTATTTGTTTTTTATATCCTGATAAAAGTAATATTATATTTAAATACATATTAATATCTTCTAATTTTTCTTTTTTTTCAATTATTAATATATCTGAATTTTTATAAATATTATCGTATTCTTCAATTTTATTTCTTACAGTTCTTTCTAAAAATTCTAATTGTTTATTCATTTAATTAGTAATTTTATACTCATTATATACTTTTCTTAATTCATCAAGTTTACCTTTCCAACAACTTGCACAAGAACTTATTTGCAAACGATAATTAAATACATTATAATATATATTAC
>Ga0208133_1000581_pt1 | contig 14024 bp, 10 predicted proteins | sample ColrivemetaGS535_FD_187595 | JGI IMG/M metagenome (GOLD analysis project Ga0208133, IMG submission 187595) | Estuarine microbial communities from the Columbia River estuary, USA - metaG S.535 (SPAdes) (version 2) | ecosystem: Environmental > Aquatic > Marine > Intertidal zone > Estuary | place... | reverse complement strand
AGGAAACGTTGATGACTTAGCTGCTAGTGCTATTCGTGCTGGTACTACTAAAGCAAATGTAGGACTAGGAAACGTTGATGATAAATCATCTGCTACTATTCAAAGCGATACTCTTACAGCAGCAACATCAGCTGATGTAGGACTAGGAAATGTTGATAACGACTCTACAGCTGATATTCGCTCTGGTACTACTAAAGCAAATGTAGGACTAGGAAATGTTGATGACTTAGCTGCTAGTGCTATTCGTGCTGGTACTACTAAAGCAAATGTAGGACTAGAAAACGTTGATAATGACTCTACAGCTGATATTCTTGCAGGAACCCACACTGGTTCTGTAAGCGGCAACGTAACAGGTAACGTAACTGGTAAAGTTAATAATGTGGCGGTAACCACTGTAACAAGCGGTGCTGCAGAAGGTGCTCAAGTACAAGCACAGCAATCACTACTTCCACGAGCAGATGACTCAGAGTGGACACTAGGGGCAGTTGGTACTGGTGCAGCAAGAGGGATATGGAGACGAAATGGGTCAGGCGGTGATGAGAATACGGTTGTACTTGAGGAAGGCCCTTTTGGAGATTTAACAAGAGTTTGGAAATCAATAAGCACTGACGGTTCTGGTGCTGATGGAGGTTTCCATAATAATGGTACTGGTCAAAGATTCCCTATTCAAAATGATGTAGTATACAGATTCACTGCTTTTGTAAAACAAAGCGATGACGATGGAACCATATATTGGGGGGGCGAAAACTATAATGATGACCTTACCGATTTACAAATGTTCGATCCTGACGGCAATGGTGGTAATGTCAACAAGTATTGGAGAAGCGGAGATCTTCCTTCGCTAAACGAGTGGTATTTGTGGGTTGGATACTTAAATCCACATGATGTAAGCTCAAATTCTGGTAAAACTGGTTATTATAAAGTTTCCACAGGTGAATTAGTTGCTGCCGATCATGATATACGTTTTAATTCTAATGCTACTACTTTTGCAGTAAGGACTTATTTATATTATTCTAGTACAAACTCAGGTACTATTGCAAGATGGGCACACCCTCGTGTAGATCGTATGGATAGAGCTGCACCTTCTATTATGCAATTATTGTCAGACTCATCTTCTGTTTTAAATAAACAAATAACTCTTACATCAGATGCAGGCACCGTAACTCTTAACAATGCAGGCTCTGGTAGTTTCAGTAAAACAGATATTGCACTAGGAAATGTTGATAACGACTCTACAGCTGATATTCGCTCCGGTACTACTAAAGCAAATGTAGGACTAGGAAATGTTGATGACTTAGCTGCTAGTGCTATTCGCTCTGGTACTACTAAAGCAAATGTAGGGCTAGCAAATGTTGATAACGACTCTACAGCTGATATTCGTGCTGGTACTACTAAAGCAAATGTAGGGCTAGCAAATGTTGATGACTTAGCTGCTAGTGCTATTCGTGCTGGTACTACTAAAGCAAATGTAGGACTAGGAAACGTTGATGATAAATCATCTGCTACTATTCAAAGCGATACTCTTACAGCAGCAACATCAGCTGATGTAGGACTAGGAAATGTTGATAACGACTCTACAGCTGATATTCGCTCTGGTACTACTAAAGCAAATGTAGGGCTAGCAAATGTTGATGACTTAGCTGCTAGTGCTATTCGTGCTGGTACTACTAAAGCAAATGTAGGACTAGAAAACGTTGATAATGACTCTACAGATACTATTCGTGGAGGCATTAGTATTAATGCAGACGGTACTCTAACAGGTGCTGGTAGCGGTCAAGTAAGTGCATCCGGACTTGGTGCAGAGAGTGTAAGACTTCTCAGTCATGGTACAAAACCTGTCACAATTACAGGTAATACTGTAAGTATTGGGGCAGGGGGAAATAGTTGGAATACTGGGGTCTACTCGTTTGATGGGTACAATGAGATAGCTGCTTCTTGGGTTGTAGACCAAACTTCATTGACTGCTATGATAGGCGTAAATGCGTATCCTGCATCTTCGACAGACTATAATCACTTAGATTTTGCGATCTACTTTGCTGGTGGTACAACAATCCAGATACGAAAAAATGGAACCAATCAATCGGTTAGTGGTTTACCTGCTTACGCTGCCGGAGATAAGTTTACATTAACCTATGATGGTACAAAAGCTGAATTCTTTAAAAACGGCACATCATTTCACTCAATAACGGCATCTGCTAATGGTCCTTTCCATTTGGATAGTTCGTGGCATGTTGCGAATAAGAGTATGTCTCAAGTACAAATAAGGGATCTAAATGATTTCGTAGCAGCTCCTGCGACTCTTAAGAATGATCAAGTGACTATAGCAAAAGATAGCAGCGGTAACATTTCTTTAACAAACGCTAACGCAGCAACTATATCACTAGATAATTCAGATGTAGGACTAGGAAATGTTGATAACGACTCTACAGCTGATATTCGCTCTGGTACTACTAAAGCAAATGTAGGGCTAGCAAATGTTGATGACTTAAATGCTAGTGCTATTCGCTCCGGTACTACTAAAGCAAATGTGGGACTAGGAAATGTTGATGACTTAAATGCTAGTGCTATTCGCTCTGGTACTACTAAAGCAAATGTGGGATTGGATAATGTTAATAACCCAGATAGTGCAACAACTCCGATTGGAGCAGCAGATGTTGTAAACAACATTGGAGGTTTGGGTCTTACAACTATTGATGGCGGCTTAATCAACGCAGACAGTACTGTAGTAGCAGGAACAGGCACAAATAAGGCAGGTCTAACAGGCAGAAATGCGAATAATAGCGGAGCAGGCACTGCAGACACAGATATACGAATATTTGCTGGGTCTGATTTTGATAATAGAGGCTCTGCACCCTTCCGAGTTACTCAAGGCGGTGGTTTCAGAGCAGAATTTGGTCATATTGGTGGTTTTACTATCGGTAGCGATGCTCTTATTTCAACAACGGCTGATCAACCTCAGATAACTCTTGGAAAAGATCTAATAAATACCCCTAATAAACAAATTACTTTATCGGCAAGAAGTGCAGACGACTTTGTAATGTTTGCAGGTGTTGCAGTCCCTAGTGGTGGTGTTGGTATTAAATCAAGTGATAATCCTCCTTTTGCTGTAGATGCGGATGGTAAAGTATTTATGCGATCTTTTGAGCTAAGAGATTCTAATAATACTACTATATTAAGTTCTGATAATCTTTTATCTAATAAACTATTGTCTCAAATCAATAGTCAGCTAAAGGCAGGCTCCTCTAGTGTTGAATTTGTGGCCCCGAATCCAAATGATGTAATTGACTTAGTACTTTCCGTTGAGCAAAATGTAAACATTGGATTTGAAATACCGACAGGACATCCTTATATTTCTGGTATGCGTGCTGCTTCATACACTAGTAGCCAAGCCCTTAATTCTATTGTACCCAGTTATACTGTGAAGGTAGAGTACCGTTCTGAAGGTAATAGCACTTGGTCTACCTTTCAAACTCAAACTTTTACAGCAATACAACAAGGAGTGGGTCCAGGGGGTGCGCCTAATGGACTAAATGCCAATAAGTACTGGGTTAGTGTAGAAAACTATCAAGATAGAGATAGAGGGTCTTCCTACGTTTCTAAAATAGAGCCTGGATACGGTTGTATAACAGCTGGAGGTAATCTAAAAGGTTCTGTTACTAGAACACTTCCCGCAGGAGACTATGAGTTCAGAATAAATTCACTCACTAGTAGCAGTAAAGGTATAACTATAGGTACAAGATCTTTCACTCCTACAGCTCCTGGATATGCTGCGGATGGTGTCAATAGTGCGGTCGCTGACCCTGGAGACGTATTAGTAGATAATGGGTATGGATCTTTTGAATATTTTGCAAATTCTACTCCTAACGACTCAATAATGAGAACCTCTCCGAGAACTTTCTTGATAAGTGGCACAGCTTCTTCCTACTCTGTAGATACAAATAAAACTCCTATAGAGGTAAAAGAAGGAAAAACTTTTGATGATTTCTTGCCATTATCTGGAGGTACTGTTACAGGTAATTTAGAAGTTGATGGTGAGATTAGATTTAACAATACTAATACAAGACTAGATCAAGGTTCTAATAACAGTTTACTGCTTACAACCAACCACGGTAGTATAAATATAGGGCCACAAAATAGTAGCTATGCTCATTTTAATACCAATAGGCCCGCTCATTATTTTAATAAAACTGTGCGTGTTGATGGTAAAATAGACCCAGATGATGGTGTTTTATTTGCCGATAATACTACTCAAACAACAGCATCATACGAAACTCCTGCATATTATCGTAGAACTGTTTATGCTTATGGTAATTCTAATGAGAATGCTGATCCAAATACGCCAGCACTATTTTATACCGCTATGGCTGACGACGCTACTCTAATATATGCAGACGATACTTTTTATAGTAGAGGCTCCATTCCAGCCTTGACCCAACATATGCAATCGAGCGATAGTACCGTTACGATGTATACTATGTGGGTGAATAATACCACTGGGGGTAATGTTACAAGAACAGCTAGAATATTTAGAGTGGATGACGAACTTAGATTATTTGTAAACTCTCATTCTACTGCAACATTATCTAGAACTTCAACATTTGCAGCACTTTCTAGTAATAGAACTCCTGCTGCTCTTACTTGGAATTTCACTCTAAGTAGTGGATACAATAAGATTCAATGGATACATTATGATCATGGTGGAGACCATTTTCTAGAGGTGATGGCTAAGATAATTGGAGATGGGATTGTATTTGTTCCGGAAGAAATAAAAGACCATGATGAGGCGCCATAAATAAAAAGGGGGCTTGCGCCCCCTTTTATTTAACTATCAGTTTATTCTGGGTTTTCTAACTCTTGTTCTAAGAGTTGGGTAAACCCACTACTACAAACTTCTATTTGATCCAATCTTGCTTTTGTCTGTCTTGATTGAGTTTGTAGATCTTTTAGTTGTTCTATTAAATATCTTGCTTTTTCTGATATTTGATTTATATCATACTTTTTACCATTCATGGTAATGGTTGTAGCTTCTTCCATTTACAAACTCCTACTTAAATATATCTTGCCAATTTCCGGTTGTACTCGCTTTTGAATATTCAGTGGCTCTGTTTTCAAAAAAGTTAGCGTGTTCTACGCCGTTTAACATATAGTCTAACCAATCTAAAGGATTTTTATCACTACCAAAAATCTTTTTCAAACCTAGCCCTAATAGTCTTCGATCTGCGATGTATCGAATATACAGCTTTACATCTTCTGGTGTAAGATCAGGCACATCAGCACCTGCAAAACACAAATCAATGAAAGCATCTTCTAGCTCTACAGAACGTTCTGCCGCACAATAGATTTCATACTTTAGATCATCGTTCCATAACTCTGGATTCTCTTGAATATAAGTACGGAATAATTGACTCATGCCTTCAACGTGGAGACTTTCATCTCTCACAGACCAAGTAACAATCTGACCCATACCTTTCATCAAGTTATGTCTTGGGAAGTTCAATAGAATAGCAAAACTACTAAACAATTGTACTCCTTCGGTAAAACCTGAATAGATAGCCATTGTTTTTGCAATATCCATTTTACTACTCATACCAAAGTTGCTAAGATGCTCGTGCTTATCCATCATAGCCTTGTGTTCCATAAACTTCTGATATTCATCATCCCCGAAACCTAATGTTTCTAGTAGTAATGAATATGCTTCCTGGTGTACTGCTTCCATTGCTGCAAATGCAGATAGCATCATACGTACTTCAGGTTGTTTGAATGTTGGTAGGTAGTGTGTAGCATACCCACAACATACGTCAACATCTGCTTGTGTAAAGAAACGAAAGATATTCGCTAGTAGAGACTTATTACCTTCACTAAGATTCTCACGAAAATCTTTTAAGTCATCTGCAAGGTTTACTTCGTCAGGCAACCAGTGCATATGCTGTTGAGACTTATAGTGCTCAAAAGCCCATGGATAATTAAAGGGTTTATAATACTCTCTTTCTTCTAATAAATTACTCATGATAACCACTCCATTATATCGGCCTTGCTTTTACCGCCTACTAGACGTCCCTGCTCTGCCCCTTCGCTTGTAAGGAGTACCATAGTAGGTACTCCTCTTATGCCAAACTCACCAGCTAATTCTGGTTGTTTATCTATATCTACACTTTCTACTGGATAAGGTAAAACCATATCGTCAAGAGTTTTCTGTAACATCTTGCAAGGCCCGCACCAATCAGCACTAAATTTTAATATTTTCATCTTAACCCTCACACGCTAAACAAGCGCCTTCGTCGATACTATCGAACATATATTGTCTTAATGCTTCGTCTGATACAGTCTCAGCTCTTTTGATTGCTTCACTACGCAAATAATATAGAGTTTTTACTCTTTGTTTCCATGCCATCATGTGTATAGCATGCAACTCCTGCTTCGATACATCAGCAGGGAAGAATACGTTAAGAGACTGACTCTGACAAATGTGCTGCTGTCTGTCCCCTGCCATTTCAATAATCCACTTCTGATCTATCTCTACAGCTGTTTTAAATACGTCTTTTGTGTACTCATCTAAAAACTCTAACTGCTGAACTGAGCCGCCGTTTGTAATTACACTTTTCCAAACTTCTTCTGTATCCATTCCAATTTCTTGGAGAGCGTGTTGTAGATACTCGTTTTTAAGTAGACTAGAGCCACTTTTAGTTTTTTGGGTGAAAGCATTAGCCCTATAAGGCTCAATACTAGGACTAGTATTACCACAAATGATAGAACTACTAGCGTTAGGGGCCACAGCAAGAAGATGTGCATTCCTAACTCCATGACCTTTGCCATCAGGGCATTCCCCTCTTTCTGTTGCAAGTTGTCTTGTGGCACGTACTGCCTCCTCTTTGATTCTTGTAAACATTCTATTGTTTGCGCCTTTCGCAAGCACACTCTCAAAAGGAATATTGTGTCTCTGTAGGTACGCATGGAAACCCATTGCTCCCAAACCAATACTTCTTTCTCTTTCTGCACTCAACTTAGCACGATATAGAGCATCAGGTGCATTCTCAATAAAGTGTGTAAGAACATTGTCTAACATTCGTACTAGATCAGGTATAAACTGCTTATTATCTTTCCACTCGTCATACTCTTCCAGATTTACACTTGATAGACAACATACTGCTGTACGCTCATCATCAGTGGCAAGAGTAATCTCAGAGCATAAATTAGAATGATGTACTTGTAGTCCTGCATCTTTCTGAAATTGCGGTAAAGCGTCCTGTACTGTATCTTTAAACATAATGTAAGGTTCACCAGTCTCTACACGATTCTGAATTAACTTTACCCAAAGTGTTTTAGCGGAAACAGTTTTTGTAACTTTACCACTATGAGGATCTACTAGATCCCATGAATCGTCAAAGCCTTCTTCTCTTGTAGCTCCTTCGATTAGTTCCATAAACTCGTCAGAAACAGTGACAGCATGGTGCAAGTTAGTAGACTTGCGATTAACGTCCCCGCCTGTAGGTTTACGAATATCCAGAAACTCTTCGATTTCTGGGTGAGACATTTCCAAATATGCTGCATAACTACCTCTTCTTGTTACACCTTGCGAGAAAGCTAGCATTTCTGCGTCAACTACTTTCAAGAAAGGAATTACTCCAGTTGACTCTGACCCCGCAGAGGTTCTACTACCTACTGATCGTACGTCATTCCAACAACCACCAATGCCGCCACCCACAGAAGAAAGGAAAGCATTTTCGGTATAATGTCCTGTGAGTCCTTCTCTTGAGTCTTCCACATAGTTAAGGAAGCAAGAAATAGGCAAGCCCCTACTAGTCCCACCATTACTAAGTACAGGTGTACTGAACATAAACCATAATTTACTAGCATAGTCGTATAGCCTTTGTGCGTGTGCTTCGTCATCTGCAAATGTTTTTGCTGCCCGAGCGAACGCATCCTGGGGAGATGTTTCCCCTTCTACTAAATAACGGTCTTCCAGAGTTTTTATACTAAACTCAGATAGATAGTTATCTCTGTTATAATCAATTTGCATTCATCATTCTCCCTTCAATCTCGGACACATTGTCCACCCCAATTGCTTCATCGCAATATGTTACTAAATCCATTAATTCGTAGTTTTTCAAAAGAACTTCTGCATTTGCATTTAACTCTTGAATATATTTATAGCTACCACTTAATGGGATATTATCATAGATAGTCATGGCATCTCCATAGTCTTTAATAAGACCTTCGGCTCTCTTAGGGCCGATTCCATTAATGCCAGGAACATTATCCCCTTTATCACCTGTTAGACATTTAAAAGAGATATACTCTTCTGGAGTAACATTATAATGATCACTCCAGTTATCTATAGTTACTTCTTTTCGAGTAACGTAAGAAAACCTACTTACTCCATCTTGAATTAACAAATCCCAATCTCGGTCACTAGAGATCAACCATACATCTTCTAGTCCGTAATCTACTTTACGTTTTACAAGGTGGGCAGCAAGATCATCTGCCTCTACACCTTTGAAACGAAGAACTTGATATTCTTCAGCAAGTAATTCTAGTGTTTCTTCATACTCTTCAAAGAAGTCTATAAATGCTTGTTTCTCTTCTTCTGTCTGTGTTGCATACTTATCTTTTCGATTCTGCTTGTATTCTGGTAAAATCTCTTTTCTATAACTAGAAGATCCCCAATCTGCGGTAATAATAATGTTACCACAATTATAAGAGTTTGCTAATGATTTTACTACTGCTACATAATCATGTCGAAAATCTGTTCTGCCTTGATGCTTCCAACGAAACGCAAGGTTTAAAGCATCTACTACTAGTGCTGTACCGCTGTCTCCGCCTATTTTATCTTCAAAATTAAAAGCCACCTATCCACTCCACATCTTCTTTTAAGAAATCCTCGGCCAGTAGTATGAAACACTGTAAAAACTCAACATATATGTAGTCGTCTGTTTCTACAGGCATTTCTGCTGTTACTGCGAATACCTTAGATCTATCGTATTTAAAAAATAGCATAGGCTTTTGATCTCCGCCTTCTGCCTGTATTACAATCTTTTTCCACCAACGTATAAGATTATTAGTCTTTTTAGCTGTTAATATCTTATCGTTCAGTGGTGAATCTTTATAGTTTTTTACTTCAATGCAGTAATGGTTTCTCTGATTGGGGACATATAAGTCCCCTTTCAGATATTCCAATGCACCAGAAGCAGGTACTCTTTCAAACTTTAACCCTGTGGCTTCTCGAAGCATATCTCTTACAAGATACTCACCACGCGCTCCTTTTGCTCTCGAATCTACCATAATTACTCCAATGTACTTATATTTTCTGACTTTACTACTTCTATCTTTTCTAGCAATGGATGTGACCAACCATGCGAAACTAAGTAAGTGTTTAAGTCTTCTCGCATTAGAACCTCTACTAGACGTTCTTTACCTGCATCATCTAACACACTAATTACTTCGTCTAAGAATAATATATTGATTTTAGACTTCGATATACTACTCATTAGCTTACGAATTGCTAGTAGTGTTGCAGTGTTTACACGGGCTAACTCGCCTGATGAGAGTGCTAGAATGTCAATAACATTTCCTGCATCTGTAATTTGTACATTTAGCTTGTCGTTTGATACAACAAACTCAAGTGTAAATCTACCATCAGAAAGTTCAGCCAAATACACATTAGCTAATTCTTCGAGTTCTCCGACAAGATTTTCAATCTTATAAGCTAATAATCCATTCGTGCTAAACGATTTCTTGAGTATCTCAAGGTTTGATTCTAACTTACGATTCTTCTCTAACTTTTTGGAGTATTCTTCCAGTTGAGCAATAAACTCATCTGTTTGTTCTTGTATTACTTGTATTCGGGTATTTCGACGTGTTAATCGCTCGTTTTCTTCTGCGATTCTTGATAACTCTTGCTTTGACTCTCGTAAGCGCCCTTGCACGTCTGACACCCTACTCTCAAGCTCTTGCTGATCCAACAAATCCGTCTGTAACTCTCTGTCGATAGATCGAAACAAGTCTTCCCAATCTTTCTTAACTGCTTGACAGCGTTCGTACTCAGTATTTTCAGATTGGATTTCGACAATCTCTCGTTGAAGAGTTTTAATTCTTCCTGTAGCTTCTTCATATTTTACCTCTTCCGCTTCCTTCATCACTTTTTCAGCAGCAGTATCAAGTGGCCCGCCACAAGTAGGACAAGTATCACGAATTTCCCCTAATTGGTCTATAATTCGCTTTGCACCCGTAGCGGCTGCTCTTGCTGATCCAACTTCTTCTTTTAAACTATCGTAAGATCTATGCTGTGCTGTCGATTTATTCGCTTCACCAATATCTATCGCATCGAGCATAGATTTATATTGATTATTCGTTTGAATTTTTTTATTTTTTTCCGAAATATTTTCAATCTCTACCGTAAGAGAACGTAAAGTCTTCTCATCTTTAGATGTATCAATTTCTAAATCCAACAAGGGTAGTATGGATGTATCACTCAACTTATTATCATTTAACCACTTTTCAACGGTTGCAAGTTTCCCTGCTATCGTATTAGAGGTACTGGATACCTCTTTAGAGGCTGCTTTAAATATATCAAATAGTTCAACATACTTTTCTAGGTGCAATAGATCAATAAGAAACTTCTTACGGTTTGCATCTGTAGCAGTTAAAAATTGTAAACTTGCGTTTGTGTTTTGATATACTAGCTGAGAGAATGTTTTAAAATCTACTCCAAGAACTTCTTGTAGAGTCTTATAAGTATTCGTAGCTGTGTGGCTAGAAATATCTTCCCCATTCTTCTCTAGTTTTACTTTTATACTTTTCTTACGATTGATTGTAATCTCGTATCTATCATCATCTTTTGTAAGAGACAAGTAGATATTATAACCATCATTTACATAACGGTTAGGAATGTCTGCTTTCTTGATCCCTTTAGAGTTTTTATTGAATAATGCTTCTTCTATAATTAATGGTATAGACGACTTGCCCATACCATTTGTTCCCAGAATCTGGGTTAGCGTATTATCATCTAATTGTAACTCATTACCAGAACCATAACTAAAGCAGTTATCCCATCTCAACGTTTGTAGTGTAATCATTGTATGTGCCTATTATGTCTGGTATTTTATCGGGGTTTATTTCAAGAATATAGTTTAGATACTCTACTAGCTCTTCTTGTACGGACATCTCTTTGTCCATGATAAGAGTCGCTTCTGACTTTCTCTTTACTACTTTCTTGTCTAGCAATTCTGAATTTTTTACTTCTGCTAAATCTTGTATATCGCCTTCTATCTCGTAAATAGTATGGTCAAACTCTGTTGGAATCATCTCAGCTTCATTTGTTACTGTTTTACGAAGTAGTTGTGGTAAGTTAAACTGTTCCCACATCCATTCCCAATTATTCTCATTGATCAATAGATACCCGGTTTTTACCTTTGTTCTATGAAATGATGTAGTCATGGGACTACCTGGGTATACAATATTTCTTTGTGTATTACTGTGAGAGTGTAAATCTCCTGCGAATACGACAGGGAAATCTTCTAGTAAGTCTAGGTCGATCTCTGGTTTAACGTGTGGTGGAATCTCTCCTCGGACATGGGTGAACAAGGGCTGACTCTTATCAAAGTGATCTATAGCACCTTTTCTGTGCAGATCAGCGTAGGGCAGTATGCCGTAGCCTAGATCGTTATCTACATACGATATGTCTACTATATTTATAAGAGGGTTAATATCTCTGGATACTTGTTTAAGCTGTGTAAAGAACGTCTTGTTCTTCTTTGTAGCTTCATGGTTCCCATCATAAATAATAGTTGGAATCTTTACTCCACGAATAAACTTGAAGTAAAGCTCCAACTCTTCCATATTCGGTAGACGATCAAAGAGATCGCCACCGATTATGTGCATATTACACTCATTCTCTAACTCATAGATCTGGTTAAAGAACATTTGATAACGGTTTGTAGCCCACTTTACAGGGACGTTTTTCTGTCCCAGCTTTATGTGCCAGTCTGCCGTAAAGAGAATCATCCTACATTAAACTCTTCGTCAAGTAACTCGTCATCTGCTTCGTTAGCTGCACCACGAACACGATCAAGAAGCTCTTTCTGAGCGTCAGGTGTTGGGCGTGACATTACATCATCCATAGATTTTAGATCAGCAACCAATGCACGCTCTTCGTCTGTTAGAGGACGAGGCTTGCACTTAAGTGCTTGTAGTTGATATTCAACATTGTAAGGTAGTGGCCCAGTCTTGACGCGTTTGAAACAAATGTCCCAACCAGTTTCAGGATCAGTAGGATCGCCTAGATCTTCAGCAGCAGTAATAATTTGCTCCCACAATTTTTTCTTGAGGTTTACTACTTTTACTTTACCGCCTTCAATGCACTGTGTAGCATAGCTCCACCCACATTTAAGATCGGGATAGTACTCTCGTACCCAGTCTTTTTCTACATTGTTGAATCTTTCGGAATTTCTATCAAAAGATAGGCACTCCATTGGAATATTTTTATCGTTCTCGCCTTTAATCCAGTAAACATAGCGTGCAAGAATGTCGCCAACTACGCGCATTTTGTTGTCGCCGTCTACATATTGAAAAGAGTCGATTGATGATTTTTGGGCTCCGCCCGTTTGTTTGTTAAATGATAATGCCATTAGTGTATAGTCTCCAAGGTGGCTTCTTCATAGATAAAGGTAATTTCATCCTCTAATACTATGAGTAGTCTGTTGTCTTTAATGTCATCTAAATCCACAGGACAATGTAGTGGATCTAGCGTCGTTTTGTTTGATGCATAGTAGTCTGACAGGCTTCGTAAAGAAGCAAGTGCATAATACATACATATTTCTTTTTGCTCATACTTATGAGAATGGTACAGAAGAAACTCTGGGTGTACCAGAAAGGAATTGCCTGAAAAGTTTTTCTGTGAGAAAGCATAAATAGGGTCGTATTTATTCTTAGGAATACTGCCCTTCACGAGCATTTCCATAATAAGGTTGCAATTGTAAATGCTACCCGCCGCCGTATCGAATACCTTCTTCCAATCAAATAAGAGCATATATTATACCGAAGTTTAAGTAAGTTGTCAAGAAATATTTTTTTATAGGTATTTCATTTCCCAGCCTTGTTTCATATAAAATCCTACCCTATTAGAAGCCTGCTTGCGAGCAGTGTTCCCTTTAAGGTGAATATCAATGATGACCGGAGAAATTTTACCTTCCTTTTTACGAATTACCCTGCCCACTAGCTGCGTGAGTAAGGGTTCGTTGTTTACAGGTGTACCAAGTATGAGACAGCTTAACGTGTCAACTGATATACCCTCTGAGAAAATTGCCTGCGTTCCGTAGAGAACCTCTTTATCCCCGTAGAGAATTTCATCTACAAGCGTTTCTCGATCTTCGTGAGATACTTCACCAGTTACACAAATTGCTTTGTCTCCAGTGAGTTCTGCACATCTTTTCAAAAAGCTAACACGATCACTTACTACTAGCACTTTATGCCCTCTTGCGGCGTAGGCCGCGGCAAGCATACTTACTGTATGTTGATATTCTTCATCAGTAGCTAGTTTTGTTACTCTATTAGCCCAGGGAATCTTTGCACCATCCATGAAACGAATCTCTGATGGCACAATATGTACTGTAGGGGTCATATAGTTTTCTTTAGGTGGCTTAAAAAGAGTATTACCAAAGTAATCTCTGAACACAACGTGCTTTCCATCCTTTCTTTCTATAGTACCCGATAGACCGATCTTATATCTACAGTAATTTGTATCTAAAAGTTTACTAAAGGTTGGACTACTAACGTGATGCATCTCATCAAGTATGATAGTGCCAAACTCCTTACGAATCTTCTCGATATTGCGGTATAAAGTCTGAGTATTCCCAATCACGATAGGAGCGTCAATTTCAAATCTACCACTGCCTATGATGCCTGGTTCAAAACCATAGACTTTCTTTACTTCTTTTGCCCACTGATTTCGCAGAGGGACAGTGTGGGTAATAACGAGAGTCTTTTGACCTAGCTTGCCTGCGATTGCAAGACCTGTAAATGTCTTACCC
>Ga0208133_1000578_pt1 | contig 14060 bp, 20 predicted proteins | sample ColrivemetaGS535_FD_187595 | JGI IMG/M metagenome (GOLD analysis project Ga0208133, IMG submission 187595) | Estuarine microbial communities from the Columbia River estuary, USA - metaG S.535 (SPAdes) (version 2) | ecosystem: Environmental > Aquatic > Marine > Intertidal zone > Estuary | place... | reverse complement strand
TTACCGTGAGAATGACTGAAGGTGAAGCCGGAATATTACCTGTTGCGGGTATATACTGATATGTGGTGCTATCTTCATTTGATTGATAAGCAATTTCAAAATAATCACCAGTACTTGTTGTTATATTCCAAATGTTTAATGCCACTAATTTTTTGGTATTACACTTGGTGTAACAGATGGTGTAATAGTAATTGTAGGCGTAACACTTGGGGTGGGCGTTGGGGTTAGGGTTGGACGAATAAACCCAACAATATCAATTCCATTTCTAAATTCTATAGCCATTGTATATAAATAGGTAAAAACTAAGATATACTAAATAAAAAGGGAGGTTTTTTAGACCTCCCTTTATTTTAATGTTTTTAAATTCTATTAATATGTCCCTCCGTCGATTACAGTTGAGAATTTAAGAGCTCCGTCTGAATTTTTATATCCTAAAATTCCATCAAGAACATCTGTTGATTCTGTTGTTGAAACATAACCTAATACGTTAGATGAGTTTCTGAATACAATTGCAGATGTTTTACTTCCATTATCTGTTCCTCCTGAATAAGATAACGTTACATTACCCGCAACCAATGTATCACCATTACTTGAAGTAACTGTGAACTTATTTGTATTATATGCTAATGTTGTACCATTATCTGTCAATAAACTATCTCCGATGGTATTTGCTGAAGTTGCCACAGGAATCGTTCCACTTGTTAAACTAATTTCTGAACCTTGTGCTCCGAATGTTGTACCAACAAACTTACTTCCTGAACCATTTTGATTTGTTAATAACCAATAATCATTTTGTGAATCCCATAACATTGATGAAGAAACACCTGATGAGCCTGAATCCATTACTTCAAAACCCGCATATCTCAAGAAAGGAGAGTATGCATTCATTCTGATGATGTTATCGTCAATTTCTACAGTTTGTGATTGTATTGTTACATTTGTTGCTGAACCTAATACTTCTAAATTACCTGACACATACAAATTAGATTGTAATTGTGTGTTACCTGTTACAGTTAAGACACCATTTACTGTTAAATCACCGTTGTTTGTTAAACCATTTGTAGTTAACGATCCCGATGTTCTAATATCTCCGTCAGAATTGTCCACTTCAAATAATCCACCACCTATCTGTAATTTAGTGCCGTTATATGTTAATCCACTGTAGTCAATTAAAGCACCACCTGAACCAACACCAACAACTCTATACTGTGTCAAGTCTTCCACAACTGAAGATGATACTGTTGCAATACCATCAACATTTATTGTTGATTTAAATTGTGCGGAACCTGTTACATCTAATGTTGAATTTATTCCAACCGCACCTTTTAATTCAGATGTTGAATTAACTTGTAAAGTATTTTGTAGAGTTGTTGCACCCGATACAGTTGTAGTTCCACTTACAGATAAATTATCCTTCAATGTTGCCGACCCTGTGACAACCAATGTTGAATTCATTCCTACAGCACTTTTTAATTCTGTTGTTCCTGTAACTATTAAATAACCGTTTACGGTAGTATCTGTATCTATTGTAACACCACTTAACGATTCTATTGTTATTGTATTTGCACCATCATCTATTTTTAGATAATTCGTATCATCACCAAAGAAACTTAATCCACCATTAGATTTAATGTGTGTGTCACTTGCCGCTGTGTTATAAATTTCAAAATATCTTGAGTCGTTTTTGTCCCCTTTTAAGTAAAGTGAACCCGTACCTTGAATATTTGTTACTTCAAGAGCACCTGATAAGTTTAAATTACCATTGTCAAATGTTAATCCACTGTAGTTTGTTAATAAACCGTCTACACCTGCAACAACCAATCTTTTTTCAGTTAATTGGTTGTTATATATTGAACCAGAAACTATCACTTGATCTCCAGCACCATGACCTAAGTAAGATGAACCACTAACAACTAAATCTTCAAATACTGTAATTCCTTCAAGTGAAATAGATTGAGCTTCCAATATGTTAATATATGCGGTACCACTTACATGTAAGTTTCTCCAATTTTTATCTGAAGAACCTAAATCAAATGCGTTGTGTACAATTGGTAAAATTGATGAACTAACCTCACCACCGAATTGGATAATGTCAGTTGTTTGATTACCGATTGTGATGTTACCACCTAAATTAATGTTACCATCAATTGTTGCATCTCCTGTTAAATTTAAGTTAGAACCTGAAATATCTCCGGTAACAATAACTTTTCCACCAACACTCATATCACTTGTTACTCTAACATTTGATCCTGAAATTGTTGATCCTGTGATATTTGTGATGTTAGCATTACTTCCAGTTAAAGATGTGATATTACCGTTTGTACTTGTAAATGTTGTACCTGTTAAATTAGAAAAATTACCGTTACTACCCGTAACACTTGTAATGTTAGCGTTACTTCCTGTTAAAGAGTTTATAGTTACACCTGAAATTGTGTTTCCTTCAATATTACCCGTTAGGTTAATGGCACTATTACCACCTTTATCTAAAATGTATAATGTTTTTGTACCTGTAGAGTAGAAGGGTAATCCGTCCATAGTTGAACCGTGAGATAGAACACTAATCGCTGGTACGGTAGTTCCTTGGTAAATTTTAGATACGGGTTTATATCCACCCGCAACTGCTGTGTCACCGATGAATAGTACAGGAGCATTTAAATCTCCTATAGAACCTGTTCCCATTACCAATTCACCGACGTTTGCGGAAACATCTTTTAGTGCTGATATCGAACCTCTTCTGTGTTTAATTATTTGTGCCATGTTTTGTCTTTACTTTGTTTTATATAAATACTTTATTTTTAATTAGAAAAAGCCATCTCCACAATCAATTATGGAATTATTTGACCTATCAGCCCATGTTCCAAGATTTTGTATTGTTAAAGAGGCCGCAACAACTTGTGAATTTATTTGATTTTGAACAATACTCATAGCTCCAGAAACTACTAAAGATTCTATATTTGGATCTAATTTTTGTATTAATGTCGTTTTTCCTTCCACCGTCAAATCACCCTTAATAACAACAGAACCTGACATATTAAGAGAACCTGTTACTTGTAAATCATTTGTTGTGGCAAAAAACGAACCCGTCGGTTGCCAAATATTTGTGTCTTGTAAATTGGCAATTGATGCCGAAAATGAAGATGAAATATTTGATATTGAAGATGATAATGAACTTGATAGAGTGTTAATAGATGAAGATAATGATGACGTAGCACTATTAAGTTCACTTATTAATATTATTTTTTCCTCACTTCCTAATTGTCCTGCAATCCAATAATCGTTGGTTGTATCCCAAAGCAACGAACCTGAAATTGTATTTGGATTTGTTGGGTCTTTAATTAATAGACCACCATTTACCGCAGATGTACCATTTAATTCAATGATATTATCACCGATAGCCACGGTAGTTGAATTAACTGCTGTAGTTGTACCTTTAACGAGTAAATTACCTTTAACTGTTAAATTGGAACCTGTTGTTTGAATTGCCTCGTTTAATGAAGCGGTGTATAAATTTAGAGCATCTGATGTACCCGCACCCTCAATGAATTCTTGTAGTGATAATCCCGATACATACAAATTGTCGGCATATACCGCATGTAATGATCCTGAAACAGCCCCTAAATCAATAATCGACCCTGAGGGTACGGTTGCGGTATCAATCTGGGTCCAATTTATCTGTTGTAATGCCATGTAAAAGTAAAGTCTTTTACATAAATACTTTTATTCTACTTCTTCGCATAAAAAAAGGGACTAAATGTCCCTTTTTTATTTTATATGTATTTTTTTATTATTTCAATAATCTCATCCTTACCTTTAAAATCTCTACCAGCAACAAAAACGGGACCATTTTCGTTCCCCTCGAGACCTATAAACACGGTTGGGAGTGCGTTATGTCCTGTTTGTTTTACCACTTGATTCCAAATCTCCTCATTTTCACTTATTTCGATTTCATTGTATGGTATTTCACGTACAATTAATTCTTTTTTAAGTTCCACACAATGTCCGCAACCTTTTAAAGTAAAAACAACAATATTATTCATAATTTATAAATTATTTAAAATATCCTTATAAAATCCTTCTGGTTGAGCTCCTTGTGAACGATTTACCAATTTATCACCATCGTAAATAATTACAGTTGGTACTGAACGAATACCCATATCTAAAGCAGAATCCATATTTTCATCCACATCTACTTTTACAAATGTCACATTTGGGTATTGTGACTCCAAACCTTCTAATCTTGGTATTAGTGATTTACATGGACCACACCATTTAGCCCAATAGTCTACTAAAACTTTATTTCCTTGTGATTGTAATTCTTTTACTTTATCTGATGTTACGTTTTCCATATTTTAAAATCCTATTTTACTTTTATTTGATGTTTTTATTAATTCAACATCTATATTATATATATCAGCCAAACTCATTGATTCGGAAACTTCGTGTTCCTTTTCTAAATGTTTTAGAAGATTATTTGATTCTTCCACGGACAGTTTACCAAATTTGTGTTCCGCAATTAAACGACCTTTTCTAAGTAATGCTTGGTCAATTTTCTCTCGTTTCATATTAAAAGTGGCCACAATCTGAATACTTAAACAATCCCCTAAAATACCATCTGTAAGGTTCAAGATGTTCGAAACTCCAGCGGGTGAACCATTTCCCTCTCTATCTGAAATTACCCTCTCAGCGTCCTCAATAATTAAAATTGAGTTTTTGTGGTCCATTAAAAATGGAATGATAGACGGTTCGGATAACATCTCCGCCATTGATGGTGGAATAAACAAAATATCCTTTTCTTTAATTAATGAGGTTAAATGTTTAATATATGATGTCTTACCAGTGCCAGGATCCCCATGTAAAAGAATAATTCCTTTACCATTTGTTTCATTTAATTTATCAACAATCACGTCATGTACCCTTTTAAAATTGGTACCGTAATTTAATTCTAAATCCATTGGTTGGATAAACAAGTCATATTCTTCTGTGTCCAAATGACCCATTTCACTTTTTACTAATTGGATGTTTGCTTTCTTTTTCTTTCTTTCGAAAGTTTTGATTTCGCCCATTTTCAATTGTTCCTCTAACTTACCGTTCTTAATATCATACACAATATCTAATTGAACTAACGGGTCTTTGTCTTTAGTAACATTACCCGTTATTCTAATCATTATTTGTTTTTCTTTATTAACAAATAAACATTGTGATGATAAATCATATCTTCTATTTGATGAAAAAATATTACACTCCTCAAAAAACCCTTCATTCTCTATAAAATGTGTTTTTATAGTTGGGTCGTAACTTAAATTATTTACAAATTTTGATGGTAATTTATCAAACAATATAACATAGTATTGCTCTGTTGGGACCTCACTTCCATAAACAGTATCATATAGAGGATAATTCTCTGGTAGTATTCTTGACATAGTATAATAATAAAAAAAAATTCTTAGAAAATGAAGTTAGTTAAGACATATTTTTCCATAACCTCTCATATCGATAAAAATATTATCTTCTATGTTGTTAGTTTCTTCAGGTAATTCTTCAGTTGATATTTGTATTGCGAGTAATGTTCTTCTAAGAAGTTCAAATTGTTCTTTAGTTAACATTACTTCACCGTTTTGTTTAAAGTTTTTTTCGGAAATTTCACAAAGGTGCTTAAAGAAAACATCTTCATTATAATTTGAAATAAAGTATTCTCTTGCCTCTTGATTAGTTTGGAAATATTTCTTTACTGTTTGTAGATATATTAAAACTTCAGGTGAGTATTCCATTAGATTTTTGCTATTTGATTTAACGTTAATTCAACCGCCGTATTTCTACCAAATATTTTTATTTCAATTGAAACTTTATCTCCATTGATTTCTGCAATTGTTCCTTCGAATGTATTAAACGGACCTTCAACCACTGTAACAGCTTCACCAATAATGTATTTCAATTTTTTAGAATCTACGTGTTGTTCTAACGTATCATCTTTTAAAATTCTTTTAATGTCACTATCACGTAATTCGATTGGTACTCTACTTCCACCCATACCCATAATGTTTGGTAATAATGATAGTGTTTTTAGTTCGTCTTCGTTTAATTTCTTACCCGTTTCAAAATAAAGGTATCCACTGTAAAGTACTTTCTCTCTTATTACTTTTTTATTTTTTACAACAACTATATTTTTTTCGGTTGGACAAACGAATCTATTGATATTAGTCATTTTACCTAATGAAATATACTTATTAAATTCTTCCGCTAATGTTCTTTCTTTTCCTGGTAGAACTTTTACCAAGTACCAATTTGTTTCCATGTTCTAATTTTAATAATTCATGATTAAAAGTTCGGTTCCCATATTTTGTTTACCGTCTTTTTTCGCAGCTGCCGCTTTAGCGAAATCTTTTTGTTCCCATTTATATTCATCTTTAGGGAACCATTCAGATAATTTAGGAAAATCATAATATGATAAACTAAATTTACCTTCAATATTTTTAATACAATCAGCGAGTCTTGTGTGATCATTCACATCAAAATCGTGATTTGAATAGTAGTTTTCCGTTTTCCAATATGGTGGGTCCATATAAAAGTATGTTTTTGGTGAATCATACTTTTCAACAACTGATTGAAAATCCATATTCTCAACAAATGATATCTTATCAAAATGTTCACGATACTTTGGATTCTTTAATTTATCCATAAAGATAAGAACCTTACAACGGTACTTACCCTTGTAATCAGTATAAGCCGCGGTTTCAGGTTTAGAACCCGAAAATACTTGACATAACACATAAACGTATTTGCAAGCCACTTCTAAACTATTCTCTTCAGTGATAACCAATTCAGGATTAAAAACTTCTTTCTGATATTGATTAAACATCTGTGCGTATTCTGGTGGTGTATCCACAACCCCTAACTGTTGACATGGGTAGTGTGATAATGCCTCATGTAAAACATCATATTGTTTAGACCATTTCATTAGATTGGCGTTTAGTCTATTAAAGTCATTATAGACCACCGTTTTAAGGTTAGGATACTTTCCTAAGTCCATATTAAAAAAGACCCAAAACATACCTGAAAATCCCTCTACATAGGTTTCTATGTCAGTGGGAATAAAAGGTGTAATCCACTTACCAATTCTTGCTTTACCTCCGATGTAACTAATCATGTGTTTATTTTATATGTTATAAAGAAAATATAACTAAAAAAAATGAGAAAAAAAAACGTTAATCGTAAAAACCTGTCTTAGAATTGAATTTTTCGTTATAAACCTTGTTTTCAATCTCCCACGGTCCTTTTGTACCGTACTTGGTGGACATACGAAGGGTTTCGTTATAATCGTAATATTTCCCTTGATTTGGGTTTACATTACCGATTGCGTAGTATAACATTTTAATTACCTCGAAATTGTTTCCATTAGAGGTATCAATTACGTTATCGTCGTCCTCACACCACGCATGTGTATATCTTTTACCTGATAACTTACCTTGACCTGAAACTATACTATGAACCAATTTAAGGGTTTTATTTGTTGTACCATGTTCAACCATATAATCAAATGCAGAATCGAAGCAATCCCCACCGTCTGGTAGGTTAGAGGTGTCTAAACTCATCTCTTTCAAAATATTTATTAGCTTCATGTTGATAAATAGTCTAAAATTTTATATATTATACCATGGCATGTTCGAATTGTAAACAAAAAGTACCAAACGAAACCAGAAAAGAATTAATGAAAACCTTTGAGGGGTCTTCAAAATTAGGGATATGGGTTGTAGTAATATGGACATTTTTAGGTTTCTATGGTCTTTTCACTTTAATATCTAAGTTCATATGAAAAACAATAAATTTAAGTACGCAATAGTTTTATTTGAGAATCAGAAGAAAGTTAAAGTTCTTTATAAGTGTATGCAAAGAAAAACGGTATACGAATATTGGAGGGAATATAAAACTGAAAAGAAACCACCGTTTGTTAAATTACAAGGGGGTAAAAGAAGACAAGAACTTGTTTATGAATTAGGGTTACTATTACCAAACAATAGATGGTCAGAAAAAGTTTGGGTTAAGGATAGTTTGGGTAGAAATCAAAAAGCAATATTGGAAGATGATAATTTAAGAATAAAAGAAATAATTCCATATTGGGTTGAGGAAAAGGTCTATGACCATGATAATGGTAAAAGAATTCGTTATCATGAAATGATGGAACAAATATTACCTATTAGTGATATTGCACAAATTTTTACATTAAACAATAAGATGTTTATTCAAATTGAAGATAATGTAAGGTACTTTAGTTGTAAAAATTTAATTGACACTGAGAGATTATTTGAAATTGTTAAGAACGATTTACTTAACAGAAAAAGGGGAAATTTTATGTTTGTTAAAGATGTGTCAACCCAACAAAGGAAAATGTTATATGCAATGTTGATTGCTAAGGGGTATAAGAAGTCTGAATTATTTAGACATTACTCGTATTAAAAATAATATTTACGACTCCCATATTGATTGTAAATGTATCTGTTGGTGTTTCCATTACCTTACCGTATTTCTTCTCAATAATTTTAAATACTTTATTGAATTCTGTCTTGTTTAATTCTAATACGATAGTTTGTGATTCTATTTCGGCATTGACCTTTTCTAATAGGTCCGATATAATTGCTAACTGGTTTAATAAATCACCTTTTTTTTCCATAACCTAATATCTTTAATACTTTATCTATTATAGATACTTTATTTTTTGGTTTTTCTTCGAACATTTTTTTCTTGTCCAATTTTTTTATCTCTTCAATCATCTGAATCTTGTGACTCTGAATCTCCTTCCGATCCTTCTCCATCTCCTTCCTCAGTAATTCCGTCGCTTGTTGTAATCTCTTGTCCATAATCCTCCAATAGGTTTATATCTTTTAATTTATCTAACGATTCTTTTTTAAATAACTCTTGTAATTCTTTTACCTTTAATTGAAATAGTTTTTGTTTCTCTTCTTCGTCTTTATTAATCTGTAAAATTTCTAACGCACATGCAAAAACAACATCGTACCCATCTTGAGTCCCTGACGATATTATTGACAACAAAGTAAACTTTTCATTCTTATCTTGGATTTTTATTTTTATAGACCTATAAGGTTTAACAATATCTTCGTGCCTCCAAGTTAATGGTAATTTGATGTCTAAACTTACGTTACCCTCAATTTCTCTTAATGAGTGGAAATGAGGTCTTAATGATTTTATATTTTCAAACACGTTATTAAATTAAAAAATAGGTTATTATATATGATAATGAAAACAATAACAAGGCATCCTCGACTTTAGATAGTTTCATTTGTTCTGGATTTTCTTGTGTTAGTCTTACTGTGAACTCAATAAGAAATCGTATTGAATAGATTATACTCAATACGAATAGGTATATTTTAATTTGTTCCATCATGTCTTTTCATTTCTTCAAGTACGTCCTTACGATATGTCGCAATAAGGATTTTTATTTCTTGTGCATATTTCCTTGCTCTGATAGATGCACTACGATTACCCTTATCAAATACCTTTTGGGTATCAACTGACATCTTCTCAACTAGGTCCTTGATTTTTTTTAAGGTTTCCATAATATTTCAGTTTTTAATACGAATATACGGAAAAAAATTTACTTTTTCAAGTTTTGTTCAAACAATTTGTAAATTTCTGATAACATATCCAGCTCTGACCTGGTTTTTTTGTGTCTGAAATCAAATAAGGTTTCGAAATATTCTTTAATTCTTACTGGTTTATCGTCTAACTTATTGAAATAGAACGCTTCCAAAAAGAAATTCCAAAAATATTCATAGTAATTACCCCTTTCTTTGAATGATATTTTTTCTTTACTGAAGTTATCCACAATTTTATCCCAACACCATGTGAAGTGACTTTTTTGTGTTTCCTCTAAATAAACAACATCTGAACCTAAATAGGTTTCATCCACCAATGTGTATAATGAAGTTAGAAAATCGTAAAATAATTCAGTCTTTTCTCGACTTATATTATAAGCCTTGTACCAAATATCGATTTGATTTTTGTAATTTTCCGATGTAATAAACTCTAAATAACCTTCTCTATTTTCCATGTTCCTATTATGTCAAATATAAGGATAAAAGAAAATAAAAAGAAGAATTATTGAGTTTTTTTATTGTAGTTAACCATATCTTTCATTTTCTTAATTTCTTCTTCAAGAACATTAGAAAACTTTATTTGAGATTCGTTAACAGAACGATTTGGAACTGCCTCTTTTGAGTAGAGAATTCTTTTCTTTTTATCTTCAGCTCTATTCTTAACTTGTTTTTCTATTTTCTTTGCGGTCTCAGGTGTTGGTATACTGTTACCGTCTTTATCTTTTGGTTCTTCACCTAATTTCGCACCATTGCTTGGTGTTACATTTGTTTTCTCAGTTGTGGGTGCATTACCCATTAATTTATCTCCTTCGATTGCCATCTTCAATCTTTTCTTAAATTGTTCAGATGGTTCGATATCATAATCTAAATTTTCTAATCCAGCATAGTTTTTAGCGATTTCGTCCTCTTGTTCTGGTGTATTTTCTCTTGCAACTTTATCTCCTTTACCAATAGCCTTAGGAAATTCAGGATTATCGTTACCATCGAATGATAAATAATCTTTCATTTTTTTATCAACGTCAGCTAAGTATGCGTTGTTTTCTTTACCACTTTCTCTATGTGAATTTTTTGCGGCTTCTAAACCCGGAATAGATTCATTAACCATTTTAGTGATAAGACTAACTAATTCAGATTCCTTCAAACGTAATTTTTTCGTTTTAGATTCGTACATTCCACCACCACATTCATCACAAGACCCTTCTTCATTTAACATACCACCACATTGTTCACAGTTCTCTGTTTTCTCAGTGATAGATTTCATTATCATTTGGGTAAATTTCTTACCTTCTTTTGGTTCTTCTTCTTTCATATCACCATCGCCGCATTGTTCGCAAGTTTCGTCTTCACGAATTTCTTCTTCTTCCATTTGTTGCCAAGATTCCTTAACATCATATTCTTTACCGTCAACGGTAAATTTATCTTCACCACTTTCTTTAGCCTTTAATAATGCACCTGAGAATAAATTACCCTCTTTTGGTTCTTGATTTTCCATATTTGTATTTTCTTTTTCTTCTAATTGTTGACCCATTTCATCTAATTTATCAATCATATCTGAATGAGATTCGTAAACCCCTTTTTCGATTATAAATTGTTTACCTGGGTGGTCTTTTTTATATATATCTAAATGACTTTCAGCTTCGTCTTTAGAGTCATGAGTACTAACAGGTTCACCTTCACAGGTTATGTGAAATACTTCCTTTTTACTCTCTTCTGACTCTGAAAGAATAGTTCTTCTGATTTCATCAGATATCACATTTTCAATGATTGTATTAAGTTCTGTTATTTTCATACTAAATAAATATCTTATTTATCTCATTTAATACAATTTTTTCCATTTCTTTATATGGAATACCGTATTTTTTTGATGTTTCGGTTATTGCTTGTACTATTTCTTTGTCTTCTTTGATGAATTCTAATGCTCCAGTGTCTCCTTGGTTACAGTAAGGGAACTTTTTACACTTCTCCTTAACCTTAACAAAAACACCTCCTGGACCTCCCCATTTGGGAAATTTCTTATCTGTTACCGCTCTACCTTTATAGATACTATCGGGACCGTCTATCTTTAATGGATTTCTACGTCCTTTAGGTGTTTTACCAAACAAAGGTACGTCGTAACCACCTGAAGATGATGCGTCGGTTGCTTCACCCACTTCCTCTTGTTGTTCTTTAAGGTTTGAATTATGGAATTTATGAATGTCTTTTTTTAACACTACATCACTAAAAACAGGACCTTCAAATGATCCTGAACCTCCAGCACCCATAGATTCTTTAGGTTCAATCTTTTTCTTTTTCATATTGATTGCAATTGCAGCTTGTTGTGCTAGACTAGATGCTTCGTTGGTTGGGACACAATTGGGTACGTTTTTACCGTTCTTTATTTTACTTCCAACTTGTTTATATCCTTTCCAACAATCCTCTTCTATGTCTGATTTTTTCAGTTTTGTATAATATGATGGATTTTCCCACAAATGGTCCATCGCAATTTCTGTTGCCTCATCCTTATCGTCGGTATGTTCCATTTCGATTTTAATTCCCATTTCCAATTCTTTTTTAAGGGATTGAACCATATTAACAATGTGATAATAACCTTTAGCGTCGTGTTTCTTTGCAAGTTGGGTTAATGTCTTGTGGTCGGATTCTCCACCTTTCAATGATTCGGACTCGTTAATTTCTTCTCCAATCTCACCAATAAACACCTTAGGGTTAACTCCCATTGCCGCTGCGGTGCATAATCTTGTGTTACCAGCAATAAGGATATATCTACGACCCATTTTTAATATTAGAGGTCTTTCGTATTCTCCCGATTTAATTGCTTTTATTAATTTCTTGGGGTTGGTTTTATTATACATTTTTGCAATGTCATTAACCGCCTCAATATCCCCCTTCTCTATTTCGTTTGATTCTGTATTCTCTAATTTAGGCCAAACATCATCTGTAAGTGTTTGTTCCTTCAATCCTTCAAAAGAGCGTACAAGTTCCTCAACGGAGATGTCAATTTTTTCATCTCGTCTCAAATCTTGCGATAATCTTTGGAACTCGTCCATTTCACCTTTAATATCAGGTTTAATTACTTTTTCCATTATCTAACACTTTTTAATGCTGTTTCCCAAAATGACTTTCTTTGCCATAATGTTTTAAATAATTCAACAACAACTTTAGTAGATAAATCTACTATTTTATCATCTACCTTTTTAGAACCTAACTCATCCTGAATCATTTTAACAACAATTCTATGCGCTTGGGTTGAATCCATGAAATCTTTAATTTCTTTCCTTGTGATTCTCTCTATTTCCTTCTTATCGTCGTTACTAAATGACATTATTAGTTATTACTTCTTTGACTTATTAATGGTTCCATTGCCGTTTTAAATGTCGGTTCAAATTTTACCAATTTATCCATTATAATCATAACTTCCGAATCCAATTTCAACATATCAGCATTTATATATAAACCTCCCTCTTCTCCAGCAATAAACACAAAACTTACATCATCATCTGTAAGGGTACCATCTAATCTAATTTGATTAGGTGCAATTGTAAAACCTGGCTCAAACTCCACAATTTGTGAAACTTGTTGTTTAAAATTATCAATAATACCTGAAATGGAATTCTTTTGGTCATCCATTAATTTCATATCTAAATTATCTCCAGACATTAACTTTACCTCAACGTCATTAATAACCATTAAATCGTTTTTCATTGACTGAGTTGATGGTTGTTCTTCCCCTTTTGGGAATGTGGATGTGTCGTTACTGATTCTTTGTTCTTGTGATTGCTCTCTAAGGGTACCTGCTTGTTTAGACTCATTAAGTTTTCTTAATGTGTTCAACATAGTTTTGGTACTATCATATTCTGTTATTGGTTTCTTTTGCATTGTTGAAAAATATTCTAAAATTAAATGAAGGGTTTATATCTGTATAAATACTTGAAAAGTTGGATTTACATACAATCCCCTTGAAATTAGATATATTTTCAAGATATCCGTTAGATGGGACGGTTTGTTTAAAAATATCATGTCTTTCACATAACATTTCACAAAGCTCTGAGAGTACTGACAGTTGATTTTCGTTGTATTTGTCCCAAAAAAAGTAATTTCTCCAATTACGGATGTGTGGTTCGGACCTATATGGGTCGCCAATCCAATTATTAAGGATACCAGTGATGGTATTTTTATTTAACCAACCCAAGTTCTCAATGGCGATTTTTATCATCTTCTTATCGTTCCTATTGTCATTAAACGTATTGGAACTATAATCAGTATCAAATAGTTGGTATACTGTACCTAATTTAGTTATAATGAAATGTGGGATATCTTCGAACTTACCGTTCTTTCTATATTTTATTTTATTGATAAAATCGTCAACCCTTCTTTGGGTATCGTATAGTAATATCTGTGTTTTCTTAGATTTTTTTCTATGGATGTTTAATTTTGATTCATCAATTGTTTCTATAT
>Ga0208133_1000577_pt1 | contig 14082 bp, 26 predicted proteins | sample ColrivemetaGS535_FD_187595 | JGI IMG/M metagenome (GOLD analysis project Ga0208133, IMG submission 187595) | Estuarine microbial communities from the Columbia River estuary, USA - metaG S.535 (SPAdes) (version 2) | ecosystem: Environmental > Aquatic > Marine > Intertidal zone > Estuary | place... | reverse complement strand
ACATTGTTTGGATAAACATTCAATGTATTGAAGTCAACTAAATCCGAAACCTCAGTAACAAATTCATCCATTGTTTCTTGGAATGCAATCTTATCGTCAGATGTTATGTCTAACCCACTTCTATCTTTTCCGTGTAACGCCAAGATACCACCAGAGATTCTATACTTCTGTACTTTATCTTTTTGAGTTGGTTGTTCCCCATCTCCGATTTCTTTCTCAGCTGTTTCGTAGTCAGTATCCTGTTTGATACGACTTTCAACATCTTTGGCAACATTTATTTGTGTGTCTTGTTCAAATAAGAACTTAGACTTTCTTAATAGAGACTTAATCTCGTCGTATCTGTCGTTATGCAAATTGCTCATTTTCTAATAATTTTCTAAAGGCTTCAAAGTTAAATGATGGGTTTAAGTCAGTGAAGTTTGAATTGAAATTGCTCTTTGAAACAATTCCTTCATAATTCGTAATACCTTCAACTTTGGTATTATGACCTATACATCTATTTTCAATTCGAAGAGTCTGTATTAATTGGTTACACAAATCAGCGGTTGATTTAAGTTGTGATGTTGTGTAGGGTTGCCAAAAAAAGTAATCTCTCCATTTTTTTTCGTACACCTGTTCATTATAAATACTTCCTTTCCAGTTAATATAAGAGTTGGACAGTGGTTTCTTTTCTAACCATCCCAAATTCTCCAAACATATGATTACAGAGTTTCTGTTTACGTTTTCGTCAGGGAAATAATTGGTGTGAGAGGTATTGGAGAGTAGTTGTAACCTGTTCATTATAAATACTTCCTTTCCAGTTAATATAAGAGTTGGACAGTGGTTTCTTTTCTAACCATCCTAAATTCTCCAAACATATGATTACAGAGTTTCTGTTTACGTTTTCGTCAGGGAAATAATTGGTGTGAGAGGTATTGGAGAGTAGTTGTAATACTTTACCCTCTCTTGTTACAACGTAGTTAGGTATTCTATCGAAACTCCCATTGTACCTAAATTTAAGGGAGGACAGGTATTCCCCGACCTCCCTCGATGTATGACACAAGATTATTTGTTTCTTTTTTTTCTGATTACCCGTTGGTTTAAACTCTCCATATTTTTGGATGTTAAGCATCTCTTCTCAAATAGTTCAATACCTTTTTATCAGGTTCGTTTGTTTCAACTTCGTTAAGAGTAGAATCATCAGGTCCATCAAAACCCATTGGTCCTTCAAGTGTTCCAAATTTTTGTTCATTCATTTTAATCAATTCTTCCTCAAGTCTTTTCAATTCCTCTTCGGTTGGAACATATTTGTCTTCAACATATTTTGCTTTTTGCTTCTTGTTTACCTGCTTCAATACTCAACTTATCAATATCGATTTCAGTTGGTAATACGGTAGGATTCTTTTTATCTTCCTCCTCAAACTTAACTAACATGTGTAAGAATGATAAAGATATAATTGGTAACATACCACCTGAGAATAACGCTAAGAATCTTTTGTGTCCAACAGGGTCTCCTGATTCAACACCTAAGTAACTTACAATAGGGTCAACCAAATCAACCCAATCTTTAAATGCTGCCGTTGTAACATCAATATACTGATAAGCAAAGAATATGTTACCAATAAACTGAATAAGGGTTACAATACCGAATGGGAAGTAAACTTTCTTACCCATCTGAGCCGATATCGCAGCCAATGCAGATAATGCAGCAATCTCAATACCTATCGATAGGTAAATCGCCCAACTCAATGGGTTTGATAAACCATACCATGTTGTAACGTGTGATATTGACACAAACGCCACCGCAAGGATTGGAACCAAGAATGCAACATAGATTATTGTTTTAAAATTCCTTTGAAACCAATTCATTATTTTTGTGATTTAAGTTTTTTTATTTCTTCTTCAATCTCAGTTTGTCTTCTAACATCAAAAATTTTTCTATCAGTTGACTGAATCATTCTCTTCTCAGCCTCAAGACCTGAAATTTTTAACTCAATACCTAACTCTTGTTTGGTGTAAGTTGAATCTTTTATTGCTGCTATTTCTTTTCTAACTTTAGTTAATTCTCTTGAATCACCGCAGCTCTTAAACAATCCTAATAGTGAAATCACCAATACGATAGTTACAAAGTTATTTTTAATAAAATTTTTCATAATTTATGTTTTTAATTTATCCTTAAAATATAAAAGGTGTATTAAATAAATACACCCTTTACTTCAATTTATAGATAGTCGAATAGAATACTTGTCTCGTTTCTTAATTTTCTAAGAGCTTTTTCTTTAATTTGTCGGACCCTTTCCTTGGTTAAATCGAAGTCATTACCAATATCTTCCAAAGTTCTTGTTGAACCTGATAACCCAAAATAATCTTGAATAATTATTTTTTCTCTCTCATCCAACACGTCCAACATAGACAATAGTTTCTCCTTTAAAGTTTCTTCGGTAGACATATTAGCGTCTGCCAAATCGGCATTAGGATTTTTCAAGATGTCCAATAAGGTATCACCTTCCTCATTCAAAGGATTGTCCAAGTTTACGGTATATGGTAGGTTTGCGAATTTCTCAGGTAGGTCAACACCTGCCTTCTCCAACTCTTTCTTTGCTTTATGAAGTTCTTGAACCACGTTAACTGGTAGACGGATGGTTCTTGCATTCTCATTCAATGACTGTAAGATAGATTGACGAACCCACCAAACAGCATATGATATGAATCGTAGTCGTTTAGACCAATCGAAGTTCTCGATTGCTTTCATAAGTCCAAGGTTGCCTTCTGCAATCAAATCAGGTAGGTCCAATCCTTGGTTTTGGTATTGTTTACTAACGGTAATTACAAAACGTAAGTTACCCTCCAAAAGTTCTTTTTGAATTTCTTTAATTTCTTCTTCTGTGATAAAACCAGATAGCATTCTCTCAGCTAACTCTCGTTCTCTTTCAGGAGTCATAACCTTTATTTTACGAATATCTTTAAGGTAGTGACTAATTTCTTCTTGATTAATAGGAATTGACGATTTTTCTTTCATATGTTTTTATTTGCTGTATGTTTCTAAAGTATCTTTCTCAAATGAGCTTAGGGATTCCATTCCGTTGGTTAGGACTTTATCCAATATTTGGTCCAAAGATGGTTTCTTAATTACATTATTCTCTCTCATCTCCTCCAAAAGTAATGCCACAAGGTCATCTTCCTCTTGTTCCATGAAATCTAAGTTGTTTTTAATTCGAGTCATGTCCAATTTCATGTCGATTTCCCCGTTTGCACTATCCAAATCAAACAAATGATTATAGATGTCCTTAGGCATTGATACTGACACATCGTCAGTTATTGTAGTTAAAATGAATGATTCGGTAACACCATATAGTACACCTTTCACATATTCATAGATTTCTTCCTTAAGAATCTCTGAAGAAAAATGGAATAATAATACTCCTTTGGAGTGTTGAAATTTAAGGTTTGGCGAATCAACAATAGGTGTAATCGATAGAGCAACGTTCTGACACATTTCTTTTGTCTCAAACTCACCGAATACGGTTAATAAGTATTTATTCATGTTTTTATATTAATTTATTCAAATGTACTACAAAAATATTAGACTCTCTTAGAGTATCCAACAATTTGGTAGAAATCTTTTTTATTTTCACAATATTCTTTTACAAGAGTTAGTAGTCCACGGAACATAAACGCTCCCGTTGACTGTTTCTCACACAATGAGAATAACTCCACAAACGTGGTTAAAGTTCCAATTGAGTAGTAACCATGTTGATTCAACACATCATACTTTTCACTTGCGTCGGTTGCATATTTCAACTCGTATTGTTCTCTCTCTTCAACAGATGTGAATGGATTGGTACCATCATATATAACAATAAGGTCATTCACATACGCCAATACAATGGTCTTATTGAACTCGGCTTTCACCAATAGGTCAACAATCCAATGAGTATGAGAAGGTGTCCTTAATCTCTTCCCTTCTTGTTTGTACTTGAGGATAAAGTCAAGGTCAGGTCTCTCTCCTCTACTACCTTGATAAATACCAACGTGAGTGATATCATCCGTCTTCCAGTACTTAATAGGAACGTGTAGTTCCCCTCCTTTATTATAATTTAAACTCGTCATAATATACTTTTCCTTTTTCTCCTGAATGTTGTTCGTACCACTTACCCTCTTTATCTTGCCAACAATATGGATTGGTAGGGTCAACCTGCCATCTGTATTGAGAATAGAAGTCGAAGTCTTTCTTCAATAGATTGGATTTGTGTGATTCATGAAACTTTTTGTTACCCCACCAATTTGGATAGGTTACTGATTCATCAATGTCCTCGTAGTCCATGGTGTTCTTGAACCCACGACTAACCCACTCGTCAATACTTGCATTCAAGTACATCTTAAGTAATGGTACGTGTTTTCTCCACATAACAGAACAAGGATGGTTTAACCACCCTTTATAGGGGGTACCATCCAACTTTGGTCTGCCAGTGATTGCATTTATAATTTGAAAGGTCTCAACTCTTTGTTTACCTAAACGTTTGTTGTCAAGAACCTTTAATGATTCGTTAATGTCTGAATATGGTAAGAATGTTTGCATATGACAAAGGTATATAAATTATTTATAACTACAAAATAAAACCCCACTAAGATGTGGCGTTAATCAATTATTTGTCCTGTTTTTTAGTATAAAAACCACAATAACGGCAAATCAAACCACAATAACGGCAAATCAAACTCATTACTTTTTTTTTCTTTTTTGTTTTGATATTAAAATTAATACCAATTCCAATTTCATTACTCCACGACAAATCATATGAACCATAAAGATATATTTTATGATTCTTTTTATCAATAATTACTTTATCAAAGTAAATCATTTGATATTTTTCATTTTCAAAATCCTCTAATGTTTTTTTTTGATGTGATTTACTCCATTCAACATAATCTCTGAATTGATTGTAAACTATTGTATCTTTTTTTGGACACTGTGCGTTTACAAAACATACCCACAATAAAAACACCAATAAGATTGTTATTACTTTTTTCATATATTATATTTTATGAGTTTCCACCTATATCAAATTCATCCTCCCACTCTTTTATTGTTTTCGGTTTTCTTTTTTGAGATATAGGGGACTTTTTTCCACTCTTTTCTTGTATCCAATTACGCATAAAGTCCACATCTAATTTTTCTTCTTCCTTTTGGGATTCTAATTCATGTCCAACGTAAGGCGCTATTTTTGGTTTAATATCCATATCAACTTTATTAATTTGTTTAAACATATTTACAACACCAAATATTGCAAATGTTACCATAAACACTATTACAATTGTTACCAATATTTCCATAACTTATTTATTTTTTAATTTTAAAACGCAAAGATATGGAACTTTTATTAAATCACAAAAAAAAGTCCCACTATTGTGAGACTTTTGAAATATTATCGGTTTTTGTAATCTTAACCACGTTGTTAGACCAATTATTAACCAACGGGTTATGAGTAATAACGAATATCTTCTCGAAGTATTCCTTCATCTTGGTAAAGAATTCACCAACCATTTCAAGGTTATCGTTTCCTGAAGTAACCTCTGAAGTTCAGAGTTAATCAATGGCATCATTGTTTTCATAATCATCTTGGTGATACCGTTCTTACCGTAGATTTCAACGTAGATTTTGTAAATCTTCTCACGTTCAAACTCTTCGGCAATTCTAAGAATGATACCGTTATTCTTTTCGATACGAGCTTCAAGGTTTTCGATTTGAGTTGAGTTGGTAGTTTGAATTCTCTCGTACCCTCTCTTCTCTCCAATCAATTCATCGATACGTAAACCTGCTTTCACAAGTTGAGCTTCGATTTCATTGTTCTTTTTAATCTTGTCCTGAACCTCCTCGTATCTCTTAAGTTTGTCTTTGACACTAGTTAACTTCAACTCATTGGATTCCAACGATATCTCGTATTTCTCCTTAATAAGTTTGTTTCTCTCGTACTCGTCAAAGTCTTTCTTAAGTTGAGTGTAGGATTTCTCCTTACTGTCAAGGTCTTTCCATTTCTTTGAAAGTTTCTCAACCTTCTTCTCCCAATCAGATAGTTCGTCAATCTTCTTCTTTGTAAGTCAATCTTCTTCTTTGTAAGTGCCGCTTCCATCAATTTGATTCCGCAGTGTTCACATTGAATCCCATCTCCAAACTTCTTAACCAAGTCTTCAATCTCTTCAACCTTGTTCTGAGCAAGGACCAACTCACCATTAACGGTCTTCATTGAATCCTTAATCTCATCGTGTTTGTCCTCGTGGTAGAAGTCTTTAGGTTCAACGATTTTAACATCTTTGATTTGTCCCTTAAGTCTCTCACTTGAACCTTCAAGGTCGGAGATTTCAGATTGTAACTTGATTGGGTTTAAGGTAATCAACTCCTTGTCCAAGTCTGTGAATTTGGACTTAAGTAAGTTGTCCTTGTACTCTTGTCCCTTCTGAAGTCTGGCATCAACATCACCAATTTTATTGGTCATGTCTTTAATCTCATTCTTCATTTTGGTTATCTCTTCGGAAGATGTCTCGTTGTCTTGTTTCAAAGACTCCGTGTTATACACGTTAGACATCATACCCTTTGAGAACTCAGAGTAAATTTCCTTACCTGTCTCTTCCTTCTTCTTCAAGAATTCAAGGCCTAAGAAACGGCTTAACACCTGACCACGTGCCGTTGGTTTTGCCTCCAATAAATCCTCAAGGTTAGACGCAGTTGTAACGATTGTCATCAAGAAGTCATCCATCGTTCCGATAGACCTTTTCATGAAGTCTTCTGTCTCTCTACGTTGTTCACCTGTGAAGTTCTGAAGTTGACCATCAGCAAGTTTTTTAAAGAACTCAAGTTCTGTCTTAACATTCCATTCCCCAGCTTTGGATTTCTTTCGTTCAATCTGACGAGCAATAACATATTCCTCCCCGTCAATCACGATGTCACCCTTAACACTAACTTTGTTAATGTCTGTAAATCTATTAAAGATTTCTTCTGCCTTCTGGGTCTTCGTAGTGGTGTTAAAGAACAAGAACAATAGTAAGTCCACCGTTATAGTAAGTCCACGGTCAATACTGTCTTACCACCAAAGTTAGGTGGGTCTGACTCAACCACGGTAATACCGTTGCACTTATCGAAGTCGATTACTTGGTTCTCACCATAAGATAAGAAGTTGTTAAACTCAATCTTTTTGATGTACCATCTTTTGAATGGTGTAACCTCAACTTCGTTGGCTGCCATTCTGTTTTCCACCGCAAGGTCAATGTTCATAACTTGGTCCAAGTATTGGTCTTGTCCCTTAGATTCAAGTAATGACTTGATTAACTCCTTTTGGTAGTTTTTGTCCATGATGTTCACAGAAACATCAACGGTTTGTTGTGTATCATCAGTCGTCTTCACCTTCGTGATTACGTTGATGTTAGAAGAGGCGTACTTCTTCATGAAGTACTGTTTTACCGACTTAATCCTCTCTTGAGTAAAGTTCTCTGGTGTATCCTCCCAAATGACTTGGATGTAAGGATTTTCCAAAGTAGTTGTATCTAGCTTTGTAGCCATATGTTTGTAATTAAACGTTGGTGGTGGATTGAATAAATCCCATTTCATGTTTATGCTGTTGGTTGTTGCTCACCAGGTTTATTAGCATCGTATTGTTTCTTTAAATCCTCAAGTTGTTTCTTCATTGATTCATCAAATACTTTTTGCATTGCACTCTTCTGAGCGGTAAGTTTTTGATTTCTTGCGGCAACTTTCTTTCTGTGTTCTTTAGTCTTTTTTCCCATGGTATTTAATTTAAATCTTTTAAAATATCTTTTCGTACTGTTTTCAAGTACTTCACTCTTTTTTCATGAGATACGAAAGGTACACTCCAAAATTGACGTGTTTTTGTTTTGAACCATCCGAATACAAATGAATAAACTCCCATCACTAATCTTAACTTAACTGAATTAAGATAGAGTATTTTAACAGGAAGAGCTGGTGCTCCGTGTGTTAAATAAGTTCTAACTTTTTTATCACTTAATAATGGTTTTGGATAACCATATAATTTAGTTATTGGTACAAACTTATATGCAAATCCTGGTGTAAAAACTTCATCAAAGAAAGTCTCCATTCGTGGAGTTAATCTAAACCACCAAACGGGAGATACTATATAAATTCTATTAGACCATGTAACCGCCTCTTTATAAGATTGGATTAAATCGGTTCTTGGTCTTGTAAAATCATCACCATATAAGTCTAACACTTTAACTGATTCATTCTTTTTAAGTAATGTTAGTAAAATAGTTTTGTAAATTCCACTATAACAAAACGATTCCTTATTTGGATGTGCTATTATTATTAAGTTATTCATTAATCTTTATCTATAAACCTTTTTCGGTTATCTTAATTTGTTCTCTAATCACGTTATTCTCAGGGTCAAACAATTTCCCATTCAAATATTTTTTAATAAGTTTACGACCTTCTTCCTTAATCATTGAATCGATATCAATCTTTATCTATAAACCTTTTTCGGTTATCTTAATTTGTTCTCTAATCACGTTATTCTCAGGGTCAAACAATTTCCCATTCAAATATTTTTTAATAAGTTTACCACCTTCTTCCTTAATCATTGAATCGATATCAGGTTCATTTTCGTTAGAAGTGTTCATAATATCTGAAACCTTTACGGTAATCGTATACTCTGCACATATTCTTTGCATCTTAATCTTGTTTTGGTCTATTCATTTCGTACCACTCAATGATAGAGTTAATCGCCCATACTGAACCTGACGCTAACATACCATCAAAGAACCAAGAAGCAAATGGTGTAACACCAAGTATCTCGTGTACAGGTGAATATAAGAAAATTCCATAAAAGAATCCAATCCATGTAGATGCACACATCATACATTTAATCATATCACTCACAAAGACGAAGAATCCTCTAAAAGGAAAATTTGGTGTATTTGAACTTTTGTTAATGAAAGTTCTTGGTCCGTTGAATATACTTCCGTATACTATGATGTTGGTCATTCCGTAGGCCATCACCATCCATAAAATTAATTGTGTAATCATATTATTTGTTGTTATAAAGTTTATCGTCTAAATTCGAACCCCTTAAGTACAATGCTTTAGTACCTTGTTGATGAGTTTGAATATCTTTTATTGTTTGTTCGTATTCTCTAATCTGTTTGTCCTTGTCGATGTTATCTTGTTTCAATTTCTGAACCGTGTTTTGAAGTGCGTCAAGTTTTGGTTTCAAACTATTGTCAGTTGTAACTTTTTCTACGACAACTTCTTTAATTACCTCGACAATCTTCTCGATTTCTACTGGTGGTTTGTCTAAAGCAATGTCTAAAGTTTGTCTAAGTTCGTCTAAACTTTCATCCTTTTTAGACATTTGAGTTTCCAACTGTTGTATTTTTGACAACAGTTCATTTGTCTTAGAGTTGTCACTAATATATTCTATTTTTGTTACAACAGTCTCGATTGGTACCTCCTTAATAACCTCTTTAATAACTACTCTATCCACAGGTATTTCTTTAATTACCTCAACTATTTTCTCAACCTCAACCTTTTTAATTACTTCAACAGGTTTCTCAACCTCAACATATTCAATCCTCACAACCTCTTTCTCTTCGACTACAGGGACTTCAACATACTTGATGACCTCTTTGATTACTTCCTTCTCTACAGTTCCTCCTGACCCCGACAATAGACCGTACTTCTCAATTCTGAACCCCTCCAAGTAAGATTTCTTAGTAATCAAGTCAGGGTTAAGATTATTAAGTTTACAATAACCCGTTAGGTCCTTGTACTCACTTGAAGAAAGTTCGAATTTAATTTCCATATTAATAATTAACTAACTTTTCGGTTCCTTCAACCAAATTGTCAATCGAGTTAATATAAAATGATAAGAATGGTTTAGGGTTTGGTAAGTCAACAAAGTCGTATTGGTCTTTCTCGATATCATAAACTCCGTATCCGTGTTTAGTTACCTTCTCTCCAAAGTTTTGTTGAATGGTTGAACCAATCATGTAGGCTTTCTTTCCACCAGGGATATCAAACACTTGTCTCTTGTGGATATCACCACATAGTACAAGGTCGCAACCTTTGAACTTACTCACATCGAATCCGTCCTCGAACTTCATATAGGCTTTCTTTCCACCAGGGATATCAAACACTTGTCTCTTGTGGATATCACCACATAGTACAAGGTCACAACCTTTGAACTTACTCACATCGAATCCGTCCTCAAACTTATAACCGATGTCGGTGTAAAGTCCTTGGATAGGTCCGTGGAATAAACCAATGTTCTTGTTTGTTGATTTGTTGATGTCTGGTGGGATGTTGTGGTCCATTAATGAATATACACACCAATTGATGTTATCGTCCTCATATACCCCTCTATTCTTCAAATAAACGATGTTCTCGTTATTAAGTGAATCGATGATTGGTGTTAAGGCATCAAGTCTGGTGTTGTTATTCTCAAGGAAGTCGTGGTTACCAATGATTACTATTGTTTTAGTAATCTTAGCACACTCCGTTAGAATCCACGCAACGAACTCTATAAGTTCAGGTGTCATTTGGTTCTTTGAGTGAACCAAGTCTCCCGTGAATACAATTCTGTCGGGTTGAAGTGTTTTCCATTCCTTTAACGCAGACTCAAGGATTCCACGATATAAGTCGTGGTCCTTGAATAGTCTTACGTGTAGGTCTGAAAAATGAACTAATCTATTAATCATTGATTATTGTTTTTTCGGTTTCCTCGAAAGGATTGAACCCTTTATTTATGTGACCACATGATTCACACTTGTAAATCGGGAACGGCACTGTGGTATCTTCAGATGAGCCAGTCATAAGAGCTGACACTCGTTTAAGATAAATAACTTCTTTAAAGTAGATTCCATTACAACTCTCACATTTGATAGTTGGACAATCTCTTAAATTAATTTTTGGTTTCTCTAATTGCATATTGTGTTTTATTTAATTTAGTAAGGAACTCTTCGACCTTTTCTTTTATCTTTAAAGTATAAACATTTGCACCCTTATCTTCAAGGTTATTTAAAGATTTCTCAAATTCTTCAAAGTTTAACTTGGTTAACGAACTAACAAACCCATCAACGAAATCTTTATCTTTCTTAATGGTTTTCATTTTGATATGGTAATACCTGAATGTTGTGACAATATCAAACAAATCTGATTCGTCCCATTCATATGATTTAACACTACTAACCGTAATGTTACTATCAATCGTATTAAAAAAATCAATCTTCCCGTTTATTGAACATTCAGAATAATCCATATATAACGCCATCTTACTACCAGTACCTGAGACTTTCTTTGTCTTATCAATAAGATAAGTTAAGTATCCGTTTCTATTATATCTATTGAATACGTCAGGGTCTTTTTTACTTGCTGTACACCATTTAGAACCCGCACCATACTTTAAAGACCCTCTATGTGTGGTCGGGTGAAGTAATAGGTATTTATCATTCTCAATCAATACATTTGCGTGTTCTTCTCTAACAAATGTTTTTTCGTCTTTTGCTGCCTCCGCAGTATCAATAACGTAATATAATAAAGCTAAATCAGCATAATCTTTATGATAGATGTCTTTGTTCTCAATATATGCTAATAAAGAGTTAAATTTTTTAACAACATCTATAATTATCTTGGTAGTTGTGTACACCATCACTTTTTCCCTGTTTGTCCATGTTTTAAGCATAAACTCAAGGTACTTTTTTGTTGGTGTAAAATCAGCTTCAACAAACTTATTAAAAGTTGGTTTTGTGACTTTTGGATATTTCACTCTTAATTCTTCTACTTTTGACATACTAAAAACAATTTATGATTCCTGACAAAGGTAAAAAAATAAATCGAGTTTTACAAATATTTTTTCATGTCCATATCCATAATGATATCAATAACCTCTTGAGGTACCTTGTACTCGTCGTATTGAGAATCATCTTTAAGGTGTGAAATAACACATCCGTAAAGTTTAATGTCCTCGTATTTTGTACCCTTTAACATCTTCTTAAGTAACTTACCGTAGAATGGTAGTTGAAGGTAGTAGTGACCTAATGCCGTGTCAGGATATTTCCCAAATGGTGTCTTAAGCCTTTTAGTATAACTGGTCTCTAAAAAATTCTTTGGTTTGTTGGTCTTCCAATCGGTAATCACTAATCCAAACTCAGTCTTGAGTCTATTCATCATTAACCAAATCTTATCGGGTTGTCCTGTATAACCTAACTCAGGGTCACCAAGTACCATTTCCGTATCCAATAGTATTGCTCCTCTCTCTTCCATCAACTTGATGTACTTGTTACCAGCAACAATCATGTTATCCCCCTTCATAATCTGTGTTAGGTCACAGTCGAATATTGGTTGTCTTACCTCTTTGTAATTTCCGTTACGTTCTATAACGTTTTTCTCTAATACGAAGTGAACTCTACTTCCCATGTTTGTGGAGTATGTTCCTGCAGCTGACCATTCTTCAATCAACTCTTGTTGTCTTTGTGGGTCTCCTCCAGCCTTATTATATGCCGCCTCGTGTAAAACTTCTTTAATACTTTGGAAACTGAAGGGTAGTCCTTCTTTCCATTCATCGTATATATGTGGTCCTCTTCTTCGAAGGTCAATCCAAGTTCTTGTTGTCTCTGAGAGATTAACTCTCTAATCTCCTCTGCAACTTTATTTAATTTCATAATAATACTCATCTATTTGTCCTCGTAAATCACAGATGTCTTTATCACCAGGTAACTTAACGATTTTTACTTTATTGTATAATCTACCACCATTTAACTCATGGTATAATTTTAGTCCATCTTTCCATGCATCACCATCGGTACAGATGATAACATTTCCATTGGCTCTGTTGTATAGATTCTCAAACAACAATTTACTCATCTTCTTACCTAACATCACAATAGAGTTCTCCAAAAAGAATCCGTCAAACGCCCCCTCAACTAAATACACATCCTTCTCCCAATCAATAAGTCCTTCATTGAATATGATTTCATCTTTAGGTACCGTCGGGTTCTTGTATTTCATTTTATTCTGTACCCAAGCACGAGCAACAAAATAGTTCAACGCACCTTCTGTGTTGAATGATGGTACGATGATTCTGTAGGCGAAGTCTCCTGATACGGTATAACCTATCTTGTACTTCTCAATATTACCTAACATTACAATAGAGTTCTCCAAAAAGAATCCGTCAAACGCCCCCTCAACTAAATACACATCCTTCTCCCAATCAATAAGTCCTTCGTTGAATATGATTTCATCTTTAGGTACTGTAGGGTTCTTGTACTTCATCTTATTCTGTACCCAAGCACGAGCAACAAAATAGTTCAACGCACCTTCAGTGTTGAATGATGGTACGATGATTCTGTAGGCGAAGTCTCCTGATACGGTATAACCTATCTTGTACTTCTCAATAATTTCTTCGGTGATACCTCTTGAGGTAAGGTACCTCATGGCTTCGATGTGTGGGATGAATCTTGCGTTGGAGTCTTTGAATGTAGTATACCCTTCAGGAAGTCTTAACTTAGGTCGTTTAAGGTCTTCTTTCTTTAACTCCTCGGGTTTGATTAAGTTGTATAGTTTCTTTTGAGCTTTGGTTCCGTGTTTGTCGAATAACTTACCAAGAGGTCCTTGGGTTCCAAGTGTCTCACCACAAGACCAACACTTATAAACGTGTTTCCCGTAGTTAATCTCAAGGTTACCTTTACCATCACCATGGTCTAACCCCTTCTCTTCAGCACAGACAGGACAGTCAAAAGATATTTGACCTTTGGATTCGTAATGTTGTTTAGGTCTCCCCAATACATCCGTAAGTAACTCAACTAATACTTCTATCTCGTCTGACATAATTTAATTATAGTAAATTATTTTGACTTATCATATGGGTCCCAATCCGCAATGTGTTTTCTCCACCATTGTTTCAATCGACTACTGTCATCAAGTTTCTCAATTTTATCTCCAATTGGGAATATTAATATACACCATAGGGTGCAGATACCCCAAATTATAAAAAATGCTATGTCCATTTTATCTTATTAACGTTTTGATATTCTTTGATGTTCACACCAAAATAGTTCATTCTAATACGAACTTCTTGTAGTACT
>Ga0208133_1000576_pt1 | contig 14085 bp, 23 predicted proteins | sample ColrivemetaGS535_FD_187595 | JGI IMG/M metagenome (GOLD analysis project Ga0208133, IMG submission 187595) | Estuarine microbial communities from the Columbia River estuary, USA - metaG S.535 (SPAdes) (version 2) | ecosystem: Environmental > Aquatic > Marine > Intertidal zone > Estuary | place... | reverse complement strand
AAGTAGGTGAAAATATAAAGAATATTTATACGAATTCAATACAATCTCAATATTTATATTTGTTATTGGAAGATGTTACCAAAAAAGAAATAAGTAAAACAACAATAATAATAAAGTAAAATGAAAAGAATAACTTTAATAGCGTTAATATCTATGGTGTTTGTAGGGTGTACTAAAATGGATATGCCAATGCCAATTGTAGATAAAGTACCAAATGAATTGGCAATCAATAGTGTGAGTGGTATCAAATTGGAATCACCATTTGTAACATCACAAGTTGCTATGAATGTAAAGAGTGAAATCGCACAAACGGTAACTATTAAGATTTTTGATATATCCAATAGAGTAGTATCAAAATCGACAAGTGATGTGAAAGCAGGTGATAATGTATTGAAAGTATATACAACAGCATTACCATCATCAGCATATAGAATTGGATTATATGATTCAATGGGTAGAGAATTAGGAATAACAGATTTTAATAAATTATAAACATAAATAAAATGGCAGAAGAAGTAGAAAATTCAAACGATGGTACTTTATCGGGATTAAAGAAAACTATTATCGGTGTAATAACAACAGCAGTAATGGGATTAGGAACTTGGGGTATCACCCAAATTACAGGTGGAGATAAAGAAGAAGCAGCTCCCGTACAACAAGCAGCTCCTGTAATCAATATTACAAACTCAAACCAACAATCTCAATCAGCAGGTGGTGGTAAAACTGTAATCATTAAAGAAAAAGAAACCATTAAAGAAAAACCAGCACCGGTTAAGAAAAAAGAAGGTGATGAGTTTAAAGAAGCAGAACCAAAATGGTAATATGGTATCAAATAAATAGGTTACATAGTTAATAACAATTAAAACAAAAAACTATGGCATTTTTAAAAGAATTATTTAAGGACAACAACGACATTAACGAAAAATCAGTAGTTGGTTTCTTATCATTTAGTTGTATGGTAATTGCATTGGCAGTAGACCTTATAACAGGTTGGATGGGTAAACCATTATTGATTAACGAATATATCTTTAACGGATTTTTAGTAATCACATTAGGTTCATTCGGCATTGCATCAGTTGATAAGTACATCAATAGAAAATCAGAACATGATGCAGCTAAATTAGAAGCTGAAAACCCACAAGAAGAAGAATTAGGTTAATAATTTCTTAACATATAAACCCTCACTTTATGTGGGGGTTTTTTATTTATAGGTATGAACGAACAACTAACAATTATAATTCCATGCAAAAATGAAAAAGACAACATATATGAATGTATTGCGTTTATTGCAAAGCAAGTTGGAGCCGCTGGAACTAAAGTTATTATTGCAGATACTTCCGATAATGCTGAAAGTTTAGAATGGATATATAAAGCACAAAACGAATATAAATACTCACTAAACATAGAAGTAATAAAAGGTGGATTTCCTGCCAAGGCCCGTTTAGAAGGTAGTAAATTAGTAACCACTCCTTACATACTATTTTTAGATGCAGATATAATGTTATTTAATAAGTTTATATTAGGTGAATGTTTAGCATATAATACTGATTTGGTGACTGTACCATTTCAAACTGAAAAGGGATTTAATTGGATATTCCGTTTATTTGATATTCAGCAAAAAATAAGTAATTGGTTAGGAACGCCATTCGCAATAGGTGGATTTCAATTGTGGAAAACTGAAGCATATTGGAAAACAGGTGGATACGATGAAACTCATATGTTTGCAGAAGATTATTGGGTTTCTCAAAAAGTAGAAGTAATGAAAATACACAAAACAAAGGGTGTATGGACATCTGCAAGAAGATTTAAGAACAAAGGATTTTTTTACATGTTTATATTAAGTATCAAATGCTACATCAACCGAAACAATACAGACTTCTTCAAAAACCATCAAAATTATTGGATATGAAATATCAAGCAATAGTAGTATCCGATTTACATTTGGGAACTAAAGATTCCAAAGCAGAAGAGTTTATACAATTTTTAGATGAGCACCCAACTGACTTACTTATTCTTAATGGGGATATCATAGATGGTTGGGCATTGAATAGAGGTACAAAATGGAAAAAACAACATACAAAAGTTATTTCGAAATTATTAAAATTATCAAACAAAACCAGAATCATTTGGATAAGAGGTAACCATGACGAATTTATACAAGAGTTCATCGGAACACATTTGGGAGCAATTGAAATTAGAGAAGATTATAAGTTGAATATTGATAATACTATGGAGAGTTACTATATTTTCCACGGAGATGTTATTGATGTTTTTATAACAAAGTATAAATGGTTATCGAAGATAGGTGCAGTCGGTTATGATTTTGCACTTTGGTTAAATAGAGTATATAACACTTATCGTAAGTGGAGAAAACTACCTTATATATCCATATCACAAAAAATTAAAGAAAGTGTTAAAGTGGCCACAAACTATGTAAACGATTTTGAAGTAACCGCATTAAGTATGGCCACCAAAAAAGGGTGTAATGGGGTGATTTGCGGACATATCCACCAACCGGCTGATAGAATCATTAACGGAAAAAGATATCTTAATAGTGGAGATTGGATTGAAAATATGAGTGCTATTTGTATCGATAAAGATGGAAATCTATATTTATATAAAAAGTAATTATGTATGAAAAAATTAAGCGTATTATTAAGTTTCTTTTTGTTAAGCAGTGTTGCGGTTGTTGCACAAACAATAGGAAGCACTAAGACAGAACAATATAAGGCATCATTTGAAACAGCAATCGATATATCAAAATATATGGATTATGATGGACCGCAAATTCCAATTCAAATCTTAAAAGCAGGTATTTCGGATGAAATGTATGAAATGTATCCTGAATTAAAAGAGAAACGAGTAGGATTGGGTGTGGCTAACATTTCAATGGAATATTTGGAAAACCTAAATCGTTTCAAATTTACCGAAGATAAAACGGAAATTAAGAACCGAATGGTTAAGCAATTCCAAGCATCGCAAGCCGGTATTTCCGAAAATAAATTAGATGGTAGAGGAAAGATTAACTTAGCAGAATACTTTGTAACAATTGAATGTTATGATTATTCAGTATCAGAAGATGAAACAGTAAACCTTAAAGATGGTGTGAAGAATTTAATGGTAACTCGTTTAGGATTACAAGTTCGTTTCACCAATGCGGAGACAGGAGTAGTATTTGGAGCAAGTGGATTAGGTGAAGCAACAACTAAAAGAGAATTAACATTCCTTTCAGATGCAACGGTTGATGAAGTTAAATTCAATCAATCAACAATATCAATAGCAACTAAAAAAGCATTGGATATAGCTTGTGCTAGAATTTTAGATAGAATGATTAAAAAAGGTGTATTCACTAAATAGATTATGAAAAAATTATTATTGATTGGTGGATTAACAATATTGTTAGTTTTAATATGTGCAGTTATGTTAAATGCACAAGTTAGTAATTGGAGAACAAATCCACCCCAACCACAAACAAGAGTAGAAACTCCTAGAATACAACCATCAATTCCTCAAAGAAACGAAGATGTTAGTAGATGGAGAACGAATCCACCACAACAACAATTACAACCTAATCCAGACCCACGTGGTAGAGTGCGTGTTCAAAATTGGAACAGACGTAATGAATTCGGTTACTATTGGGGTAATTGGGGATGGTATCAACCAATCCCTTATATTTGGTATGATGATTTAGGGTGGAGACAAAGAAGTGTAATTCATATTTATCAAAGTGGTGTGAGAGATACTATTAGAAAAGAAAAGGTATATACCTCTTTTGGTTTTGGCCACACAAACAATAAACAAATATCTTATTGGGGAGTAGTGGGTGGTAAAAGAGGATATTTCATTATGGATTATGTAATGACTTACGCAATAGACCAAAATCAATACTATCCAAATGGTAATTTAGCTATTGCTGATTTTCCTGTTAGTAAAGAGATTTTCAAAAAAGAACATACATTTTATTTAGGCGGTGGTAAAAGAATTGGTAAATTGGGAGTACATGGTATGGTTGGGTTTGGTAATGAAATCCAAAGATATCAGGGCAAAGATGCAATAGGCGGTATATCATTTCCAAAATCAAATACAAACTTTACTACATTCAAAGTCGGACTAATAAGAGATTTCAAATGGTTCACATTAAAATTAGATACTGACCCAATTAGGAAGTATTCTCAAATTTCAATCGGATTGAATAATAAGTAATGAGAAAATGGATTCTTACATTTACCATATCAATTGTTACATTATTAACGGCATCCAAAGCCGAAGGGCAAACTATTACCCAAACTTACATTGACCCATGTGATAACAAAGTATATGTAGTCACAATTCCATTCGGACAAAACCAAACTATTGCAGTTATTAGAGGTAAATCTAAAATTGTAACATTAGCAGATATCAGTAGTGGAGCATTCCAAACATGGGTCAATAATGTATTCGCAACACCCTGTCCACAAAACGATGCAATTAGATTAGCACAAGAAGCTGCCGCAAGAGCCGCAGCTGACGCCGCCGCAAGAGCAGCTGCAGATGCTGCAGCAAAAGCTGCATCGGACGCTGCCGCAAAAGCAGCCGCAGAAGCTGCCGCAAAAGCAGCATCTTCATCAGCAAGTGCAGCAGCAAGTTCAGCGGCAGCAAATGCAGCAACTCCACCACCGATAAACATTCCACCACCACCGCCTACTCCGGTAGTTAGTGCACCACCACCAACGGCAGCACCTCCACCGGCTGCAGCACCTCCACCACCAGCAAGTAGTAGTTCATCTCCACCACCAGCAAGCGGTAGTGGTTCATCATCATCTTCATCACAAAGTGGGGGTAGTTCATCTTCTGAAAGTAAGACCGAAACCAAAACAGAAGCTAAAACTGAAAGTAAAACCGAACAAAAACAAGAAGAAAAGAAAACCGAAACAAAGCAAGAAGAAAAAAAGGAAGAAACTAAATCGGAAAGCAAAGAAGAGAAGAAAGAGGAATCCAAATCAGAGGAGAAAAAGGAAGAATCCAAAGAAGAAAAAAAGGAAGAAAAGAAAGAAGAGAAGAAGGATGATAAAAAGAAAAAACAAGAGGTAACTAATCCAACCCTATTAGCATCGGATATAAGTGTTATGGAAGCAACACCAGGTAGTTTTTTAGCATCTATATCATTAGGACTTAGTAAATCATCATTAGCAGGTGATGTAAGTTATAGTGCAGGATTGATGGTAAATAGTAATTTAAGTTCAATTGTATTGACGGGTGGTATAACAAAGATGGCAATGACAGAAGATGGCCAATTGGATGGAATACACTCATACGGAACTGGTATTGCATATTTGGGTGGAAACTATATGAATTTATTAGGATATACATACATCAAACCAACTGCAAAAAAAGGAACATATGGTTACAATGTGGGTGTAATCAATCTATTCCTTAAAAACGATGAGACCGGTAAGTTTGAATATAACATGGCAAGTTCCGCAATTGTGTTTTGGACTAAACCTTATCAGTATAATAAAAAACTTACAATATCACCACAGGTATTTACAATGTTTGCACCTATAAGTTATAATAGTGCAACAGGTATTTCAACCGTCAATAGACATATGGGATTTTTATTAGGTGCAGCATTTGACTATAAAATTAGTAAAAGATTTGGGTTCTCCGCTAACTACAAATTAAGTGGTAATACTAAACCATTTTCTGATTTTTTAAACAATTTTCAGATAGGTTCTAGAATGGTATTATAATTGTATTTTAATATACTTATACTAAATAATTAGATGAAAAAATTAGTACTATTACTTATTGTGTTTATAGGAATGTTATTACCAACGGTTGCACAAGGTATTAGAATTAAAAACAATGTATTTGAAGTACTATATTCTCAAGAGTTAGAGCAACCATTATGGATAAAGTATAGGAATATTAATAGACCAACAAAGGTAAACAGAGGTTCTATGGATTTTTACAAAGAACCCAATATCAAAACATCCGATGCGGATGATTACAAAGCAAATATATACGATAAAGGACATGGTGCACCTGCTGCAGCATTTTCTGATAATATGGAAAATCTAAAACAAACATTTACATATTTGAATTGCCTTATGCAAGACCAGTATCTTAATAGAGGTGAATGGAGAATGTTAGAAGAGCAAGAAAGAAAATGGGACGATACTGAAAATTTAACTGTATTAATAAAAACATTCTTTGATACTCCTGTAAAAAAAGTAGCAACTGGAGCAGCAATTCCATCTTACTTACAAAAACACATCTATTTTGAAAAACAAAAAAAATGGAAGTGTTATGTATTTCTAAATGAAAAACCTAAATTTCATTGGGATGAATTAGAAATGATATGTGACCCCAAAGAACATATAACCAACTAAATTATTTAACATATATTAAAACGTAAAAAGTGTTCATTCCAAATCACCTACACTTATTAGTTAGGGGTTATCTTAAAACCCCACCAAAGACAGAGAAGATAGTAAATATCTTTTTTACACAATTAGTAAACACAGTAAGAATGAAGGTGGTAGCAGGACCTACATCGGTTTATGTAAATGAACCGGGTAATGAGGGAATCACTGGAACAGTAACATTGGCAACATCGCATGCTAGTATTCACGTTTGGGATAATGTGAAGCCAGCAATGTTTCAATTCGATTTGTATAGTTGTTCAGAATTTACACCAAAAGAAGTCCTATCAGAAATTGATAGTTGGTTTGGTTTAGAAAAAGCAACTTGGACAATGATTGATAGAAATAGAGATGTATTCTTTGAATTGAGTAGTGGTAAATGGGAGAAAGGGGCTGGGGTAAATACAGTCGCTCCGAAGGAAAATTTTTATTGATAGATATAAAGTCATAATACCGATATGAGAGCAATCAAGTTTGTAAGTAGAGAAGAAGAATTTAGATTAATTGATATATTGGGGGATGAGTTGTTAGAAGCCGGATGGAATGCTTCTAATTCAATCATTATATCCGTTTCTACGGACTATAGCTCAATCATCGGGCAAATACTTCGCCATCATCTTACGTTCAATGGTGAGATTGTAGAAGGGTTTGGCGTTGATGTTCCATATCCCGATGAAGAATGGGATAAAACATATATATCCGAACTTACCGATACATTCCGAATCCACCAACACCATCTGAAAACCAAAACACCTATATTGGTAGAAGCCGGTGTAATTAGAGGTGGAAATTATATGTGGTTAAAGGAATGGATGAGAAAATACTTAGGTTACGACAGACCAATAGTAACACTTGCTCTATATGAGAATTTGGGGAGTAAGTTCAAATCCGATTTTGTGGGCGACTACTACGATGATACCCTATTCGATTTAACATTCTGGTGGGAAAGAGATAATAAACATTGGCAATAATGGGAAACCTAAGTAAAAAATATTATATGGATGTGATTGATGTATATCGACCTGATTATAGGGAGAGAATACTCAACGGTGAATATCCAGCTCATTTGGCAAAAGATGGTGTTTATACTATCGTTTGGTTGAAAGAAGAAGAAATAACAACATACTCTATTTTTAATTGTACGGATGAAGATTTTGTAAAAATGAAAAATGGTGAATTTTATGGTTGGCCAATAGTTCACGATACTGATACAGATTGTGGAATTACCCCAAAATTAGAGGACGGGAGACCTAACGAAATACATCCAATTCAACCGGATTGGTCAGATTGGAAAAAATCATAATACATAATTCGTTAATAATCAGTAACTTGCATAACTCGTTGATACTCAATGGGTTATTTTTTTGCCATAACTCGTTGATAGCCAATTGGTTAAAAAAAAGTTTAAAAATAGTTACTTAAATATTTGGCAATATGGAAAAAATTGCGTATCTTTACTAAGTAAAGAGAGAGATATTTAATAACATTAAACAAACTATTATGAGAACTACCAATCAAAAAGCGTTAGATTATCTAAATTCTAACCCAATCGTTGCTAACTTTATTAACAAAGTAAACATCCAACGTAAAGACTATTATGTAAAAGCCGATATGCCAAGTCAATATAAAGAATTGACTGTTGAGGTGGGAAACAAATTCATCCGTTTATGGCAGGGAACTGGCTGTTGGGGATTTATTAGTAGAGTGGATGGTGATTTGAAAGGTTCACCAATTAAAAAAGGTGATTTACTAAAAGCTGCAACGTGGAAAGCTCCCGCTAAACATGCCAGAGGAAACATCATCGATGGTACTGCAAGATATGGTGTATATGGACCAGAATATCTTTAAAAAATAATTACGATTTTCCTTGGATTTATCGGGGGAATTGCGTACCTTTATTATATAGAGAAACAATAAAACTTAAACTTTAAAACTTAAAACAAATGAAAAAGAAAATGAAATTTACTTGGTGTGGTGTTAATTTTGAACTTCCTACAGAGTGTTTACGCACTACTGATTATTGGAACAAACCACTTGAAAATCCTTACATCTATATCGGACGTAAAGAATGTCCGGCAATCGCCAAACAATTCGTAAAGAAAAAATACCCACAATTATTAGTATGGGGTTCATCTGACACCTTCGCTAATGGTAATTCAGCTAGTGTATATGTATGTAACGCTGATGGTACTCCATTAGATAGAGCATCAAAAGAATGGAAAGATATCTACGGATTCGTTGACCAGATGAGTGGTGGACGTTATAATGGTATGGAAGATATCTACGAATATGGTGATAGTGGTGCTACCGATAATGGTACTAAATTAGATTTCGGTACTAAGTATTTACATATCAACAACGAAGCTCCGTTTGGGAGTTGGCCATCGGTTCTTTCACACATCAAAGGTTTAATGAATGGTGAGTATGTGTTCGGAGTTCAAACCAAAGAACAATCAATTGAGAGAGTTAAGAAATACGCTACGGCATCTAACATTGATAAAGCATTGAGATATATTTAATCCTTAAAATTTAAAAGATATGAAACATAGAGCAAAATACGAAAAATTATTAAAGAATTCTAACGGACAATATCGTTATCAATTCAATTGGGTAAGTGGTGGATTTAATGATGTTTGGGCTAAGAACCTAAAAGATTTTAAATTGGAACTTAAACGCCAGTTCGGTAATTCAAACTTAGATGTGGATTACAAAACGCTTCATAAAGCCACCGAAAGTGGTGCTAGGAGTTGGGATAAAGCTGGTGATATGTTATGTTGGTAAACTATAAAATATGAAAAACTATCAGATTATATTAACCGCTATCGGTTCGTTCTTAGTGGGTGTAAGTATCCTCAATGGTACAGCCCAGCAGTATGTACATTTTGCCGGCCCTGAAAATGAGTTGGGATGTGCTACTATTGCCCTTACAATGGGTGTGTTATCTACATACGCCATCGATTGGAAAGGATTCTTAAATTATTTAAATAAATAAATACGATTTCCCTTGGATTTATCAGGGGAATTGCGTATCTTTATAATGTAGAAAAAACGATAAAACTTAAACTTTAAAAACAAAAAATTATGAACTATTCACAATTATCAAACTTATCAGTAGCCGAATTAAGAAACATCAATCAGATTGTTATCGAGCTAATCAAACAAAAACGTACTATCGAATCACTTCAAAAGAAAGTGGGATTACGAATTGGTATGACTGTTAGAGTTAATCACCCAAAATTACAAGGTAGAGATTTAGAGGTTGTTAAAATCAATCGTACTAAAGCTAATCTACGAGTTGTAGGTGGGTATAGTTCTTACAATGTGCCAGTTTCTTTAATCGAATATTAATCCTTAAAATCTAAAACAATGATAAAAGCAAAAGAAGAAAAAATAGGAATTGAAATTGACTTAACAGGTCCCGATGGTAACGCATTTGCACTAATCGGATTAGCAGGTAAGTTATCTCGTTCATTAGATTTGGATGGTAAGAAAATCCAAGCTGAAATGATGAATGGTAATTATGAACATTTAATAGAAGTGTTTGATAGAGAATTTGGTTCATTTGTAACCCTATATAGATAATATGAAAAGAGAACAAAATTATAAAACAATATTTAGTGATATTGACGGGACTCTGATAGAGCAAGTTCGATTCGAAGATTTAGACTCAAATGTGGTAAATGTTTTGCCAGGTGTTGCGGAGAAAATGAATGAATGGTATGAAGCCGGACATCACATTGTATTAACAACCGCTAGGCCGTGGAACTTAGAACTAATTACTAAACAACAAATGGAAAAAGCAGGTATTCGTTATCACCAAATCGTAATGGGTATTGGTAGAGAAGAACGAATCCTAATCAATAACAATTCAAAAGGTGAACCCGATAATCATAGAGCAATGGCAGTGCCAGTTTTAAGAGATGGCGGATTTACTAATTTGGAATGGAGTTCAGTAGGTTTATAATTAAAAAATAATATATATAACAACAATGGGGGTGCCTGGTTTTGACAGGTACGATGAGTTGGTAAGTTGCAAGCAGGGTTAGATGGAAATCCTTAAATACCTATCGAACAATAAACGACGTAGAATTATCTACAATGACCTTCGAAGATGTAATGTCTTTCGTAGGTGCCGATTACGCTGTAGCAGCCTAATTACTCCCGCACACATCGTGGGACTTAAAATAGAATGTGTACAAAGGTGGAGAAGTGATTGAACCCGAAATCGAATCACCTATTGTTTATCGGTTGCCGATGGTGAAGAACCAATCGAATATTTTGTTAGTTAAGAAAAACTGACTAAGCTTGTGAATGAGGTTTATTAAATCCGTATTTGGACGAGGGTTCGACTCCCTCCACCTCCACCATTTTGAAAAAAATTGATATTTATTAATATGATAAAGTTAAAAGATATATTAAACGAAGGATTGTATTATGTAGGATACAATAAAGGTAGAGGGCAGGGTACTGGAGTTTTTAAAGATTCGTATTCATCATATAAAGATGCTAAAAAAGCAGTAGAAAAACTCGAAAAAGAAAGAGGGGGCTCATATAATCAAATTGCTTATTATGTATCAGATAAAGATGGAAAATTTGTAAAAGAATCCATTTCAGAAGCAACAGAAATAGAACTTGGTGAACTTCCAATAGCCAAAGCAAAAAAGATTTTTGAATTTGAAAAAATTTTAGGTGGAAAGCATACCGTAATATTTGATGGCATACACGGATTGATTGTAGATATCGAAACAAAAGGTGGACGTAATTCATTTAGATTCGAATCAAATGATTTAAGAAAATTATTATCAGCAGGTATCCGTTGGGTTGAAGCCGATGGAGATTTAGTTTCAATAGGATTTTAGTATGATAAAATTAAAAAGCCTATTGGCTGAAAGTAGAACTAAGTTAAGTTTCGCAGTGGCGGATGTAAACTTTACCATCACATCAAAAGATAATACAATCATATTGATACCTGATAGTAAAGGATTAGATTCTATTGAACTAATTAAATCTAAATTAGGGAAAGGTGCTAATGTAGATTTTAGAGATTTGATTATTATCAGATTAGAAAAAAAGACCGGATTAACATTTAAATCTAATTTAAGATACCCAGGCGCAGGATACGCATTTGATTTGGATATGGATACTATAATTAAAAAGATTTCATAGTGATAAAATTAATGGATTTGTTGAATGAGGGCGTAGATGACCCGGGTATATTTAAATGTATATTCTTAGCAGGTGGACCTGGTAGTGGTAAATCGCGTGTAGCACGTGACTTATTTGGTATATCTTCGGTAACATCATTTTCATCAAGTGGATTAAAGACTGTAAATTCAGATATTGCTTTTGAAAAGAAATTAAAAGATAGTGGTATCAATGCGAAAGATTTAGGTAAGATTGCACAATCAGACCCGGAGTTATGGGATATGATACAAGGAAAATCACATAATTCAATTCGTAGTCAGGCAAAAACTTTAACAAATCATCAAAGAGATTTTTACGAAGCTGGAAGATTGGGAATGATTATAGATGGTACGGGTAATGATACGAGTAAAATCAAAGGTCAAAAAGAAAGAGCTGAGAAAATGGGATATGATTGTTTTATGGTATTCGTAAATACATCATTAGAAGTAGCTCAATATAGAAATTCTATAAGAGATAGAGTAGTACCAGACGATGTATTGATTCCAATTTGGAAAGATTGCCAAAACAATTTAGGTAAATTTCAAACTATGTTTAGTGGTAAATTTCGTATTGTTGATAATACTAAAAATGGTAATAATATAACTCAAAATGTGCAGAAAGCAGTTGATGGATTTATAAGAGAACCATTAAGAAATCCTATTGGTAAAAATTGGATAATTCAAGCGAGAATTTTAAAACAGGCAAATCTAATAAAGAGATAGTGAAACATAGAGGCCCATATAAAATAGATGAAGCATCTTTAAATAGAGCATATCAACACGTAGTAGAAAAGAAAGTACCGAGTTGGGGTATGATGACTGCTTATAGATACGCTAATAATCCTAAAGAGAATCAACAAAAGAATAAGGAGTTAGAAAAAGACCTTCGTTCATTGGGATATGGTTTCTTTAAAGTTGAAGGACATTGGCAAGAATGTCAAGATAGTACTTTAAACTATGTAGATTGTCCAAAAGATAAATTACAAGATTCAATAGAAGAATCCCTATTTGTACCTGGCATTACAAAAGAACATAGTGCTAAACTTTGTAAGAAGTATGAGCAAGATGCTGTAATCTATGGTGGTAAAGATACCGATGGAGATGCACATTTACTATTTAAGAATGGTGGTGAAGAAAACATTGGTGAATTTCAACCTGGAAAAGTGGCACAAGCATATTCTAAATTGAAAGGTGGTAAATCATTCGTATTTCAGGCTCGTAAAGATGAACCTAAAAAGGACGAACCACTAAAATTTGAACCAAAAGCACCTGAGAAGAAAGATAATATGAAATTAAAATCAATGTTACCTAAAGGTGTTTTGGATAAAATGGTTAAAAACCCCTTAACAGGTAAAATAATCAAAGTGAAATCTGCCTTACAATACGATAAACAAGCGCCAGTTTTTCAATTGGCTAAAAAATTAGTTACAAAAGCAAAATAAATTTGGTAATTTAAATTATTTTGTGTATATTTACATAATAAACAATATATATAACGTATTAGTAACCAATGAATTATAAAAAAGTTTACCAAATATTTGGCAATATCAAAAAATTGTCGTATATTTGTTATAACAAAAGAGAAATAGTTCTTTAAAATTATATCGTGGGATAGAGCAGTGGTAGCTCGTTAGGCTCATAACCTAAAGGCCGGAGGTTCGAATCCTTCTCCCGCAACAAAAAAAATATTACAAATAATTAGGAAATGTGAAAATGTTTTCGTATATTTGTTTTAACAAAATGGGATAGTGGTTGAAGCCAACATCTAATAAAACCGAATGTGTGACCAACCCAGTTGGGAATAAAGCCGGATACTACTAAAACATTTTGAAAAAAAAGTAAAATAAATTTGGAAGTTTGAAAAACTTTTCGTATCTTTATAATAAGTTTGAAACTTATAGGTGATGAAAGATACTCGGTATTCAAACGCAAACGTTCTTTAAATTATTGAATATATTACACATAGTAGACTCGTTCTACATAGTGTAACAACGGCCGCCTATGGTCGTGAAATAAACTACGAAAGTAGGATAAAGTGATTGTATTGGTTAATATGATTGCGGCTACTCCCCCGTAAGGGAGATGAGCTTGAGTAGGCAAGTGGGATATCATTCTGGCTTTGTATGTGAGGGTAACACTTTAGCAGAAGAGTTGGAATGACTGGGGTATAGTAGATACTTCAGTTGAGGTGGGAACACCAATAAGAATAACCCATAGGATTATTGTAAGAAATACAAACTTAATCCCTTTGTATTATTGCGTGATTCAATATTAGAGTGGTCTTAAAACCAAGCCATCCGAAAGGACGTAAGGTAAGACTGTGTACGCGTGGTGGCGTTACTATCCTTTTATAAGATGTACCAACATCTATAATCGAAGATGACTCAAAATATGGTGATAGGGATATCACATCGGGTAGTTAAGTATTCTGTTGTTCAAAAGATAACGGAGCTTGAGGCAAACCACTACCTGAATCCATCTACAAACCAAAACTCATT
>Ga0208133_1000570_pt1 | contig 14198 bp, 10 predicted proteins | sample ColrivemetaGS535_FD_187595 | JGI IMG/M metagenome (GOLD analysis project Ga0208133, IMG submission 187595) | Estuarine microbial communities from the Columbia River estuary, USA - metaG S.535 (SPAdes) (version 2) | ecosystem: Environmental > Aquatic > Marine > Intertidal zone > Estuary | place... | reverse complement strand
GTCCATTTTCTGTCTTAATTTTAGAATACCAATTAACAAACTTCTCTATTTCAGAAAGTTGTTTTTGTATATTAGAAACTCCTCTACCAACTTTTGCTTTTGGCGAAGATTCTTCTCTTTTAAGTTCTAACCAACGATTTTCAGCCATAATCATACCACTAACATCTGCAATTTCTGCACCTGGCTCTTTTTTAGCTGCGGTTGGTTTTTCTTTTTCTTGTTTTAGATTTAATATTTTTGCTTCTTCTAAATCATCTACAACAGTTCCGCCGGTTACACTAGCTAATCTATTGTTTTTCTTTTTAGTTTGACCAGGCTTTGCAAATGCAGCTGGTGTATCATATCCTGCTACGCCACCAGTTACAGACATTTCATCCAACGTTCTTTTTATATTACGCTCTCTAACGTATTTTCTAATAGCCTCTTTTAATCTAGCTTCCATTATTTTAGTTTAGATTTAAGTTCTTTAATTAGCTCATACGAAAGCATAATTGATGAAACTTGAGAGTCTGATATTGATTTACCCATTTTCATTTTCTCCAAAACTGAAATGGTTTCAGATAGTTTAATAGTAGTAACTTTATCTTCCACTTTTGATTTGATTGTTTTTAGTTCAGCTACAATCTTTGGAAGTTCAACCGAAACATAATCTTTGAATTTTGTAGTATTGGTAATATTATTAATATACTCTTTTAATAAATTCTTTTGAGAATCATCTAAATTTGTATATTTTTTATTAAAAGTTTCTACTAAGATTTTGTAGGTTAGTAATCTAAGGTCTTTGTCTTGTTGTTTATAGGTTTCAATCAACTTTTTATCTTCAGTTGGTTGAAGTTTTTGTGAGGGCTTAGATGTAATATTCTCAATTAAAGTAATTTTAGAATTAAAAATATCTTTAATATCATAATTTGATTCTCTTTTAGATTCAAATACTTTATATATAGAAGCTAAAACTTTATAATTAGTTATAGGTGATGATAAGAATTGTTCTATATCAAACTTAGCCGAAACTTCTTTTATAAGATTAAATTTCTCTTTTGATAATGCCGATTGGTTTAATTTAGCATGTGCATCACACACAGTCTCTACCAATCTATCCGCTTTTGTTTCGGAACTATACTTCTCCTTTAATAGTATATCATAAAGACGTAACTCTTTATTTAACTCTGTATTGGGAGCAAAAAACTCTCTTACGATTGTTTTAGCGGTTTCTTTCTTATCGCCATTAAGAACTTCCAATGTTATTTGCCTTACTAAAAGCTCAAATAACACTCCAGTGTTCTTAAACTTGGAATGTTTAATTTTTTTCATTTAATTACCCTATATTTAATCTACCCTATAAACTAACACATATAAATATAAACAAATTTTTCTTTATTAAATTTTAGTGTCATCTAATAGGTTTTTTTCATCTAACATATCAGATTTTTCGTTTAAAACCTTCTTTTTTGATGAAATTCCGTTTATATATTCTCTTGCAAGCTTTTTTGCGTTTGCATTTAAGTGTCTATCATCTCTCTTTCTCTCTTTATGATTTTCAGCATCTCCCAATGGGTCTCTACCATACGGATGCTTATCTTTACCATAAGTGTTTCCTTCTTTTGGTCTTCCAACTCCTCTATTTAATTCAATTTCGGTTTTAAGTTTACCAATTTCCTCCTCCACATTTTGTTGTTGTGGTGGATTTGCCGGGTCTTGTCCTTGTTGTTCAATTGAAGTGTGTCTGAATCTATCCTTAAGGTCTAAGATTACTTTTGCTCTTTCAACATCAACTTCATCCTGTGATAATCCGAATATATTATGGTATGACCAATCGGATGATAACATATTGAGTGCTTTTGCATCACTTGCTAATCTTACCTTCTCACTCCATAAATTAACCTTTTCTTGCTCATAGATTGTAGAAGCGTTAGTAAGAGTTAATTCAAAGTTTGTCATTTCAGAATCTTCGATACCTTGAGATGCTAAGTGTACAATTGCTATTTTAGTTAATTCACTAACAACTGTTCTTTGTATTCTTTCGATAGTTCTTGCGAAACGAACATCTTCTGCAGCTAAAGTTGCTTTACCATTTACGTTCTCATCATACGATAAGTAGGCCTTTGGTACTCTTAATGCTGCAAATAATTTACCTCTTAGATATTCGATATCCTCAATAGCTGCATATTCTAAACCTTGTAGGTTTTCAATATTAGTACCACTATCACTACCACGTACAGGTAAGAAGAAATCTTCAGTAAGGTTTTGAATATTATATTTTAAGTTATAATCACCAGTTTCTTTATTAACAAATGGAGTTTTCTTCATTTTGTTAATAATCTTTTGCATATAGTTATCAACTTCTACCGGTGGAATATTACCAATATCAATTTTAAATATTCTTTTTTCAGGTGCTCTCATAATACGATGGATTAACATCGCATCTTCCATAAGTGATAATTGCTTCCAAATTCTTCTTGCACCTTCCACCATTGATTTACCATAAGGTAGGAAGTTAGTATCTGATAACATTCTGAAGTGAGCCATTTCATATTGCTCATATTCTTTTTTACCAAAACGGTCTAATTCAACTTTATACTTTACATAATTTTGATTATTAGGGTCAGTACCCTCCAATCTTTCTACATTATAAATTGAGTGTGGCATTACATTTACAACACCTTTATCTTCTGCAATTTCTAATGCTAAGAAAGCATCTCCATATTTTACTAAATTTCTAACCCAAGGCCATAAATTAAATTCTATGTTCATTATATCATAGAATAAATTATGAAGTAATTCTCTTACGTTCTCATTTGTGGATTTAATTTGAAGTACATCACCATATTCGTTCTTAGTTGTACTTTCATCCGCATATATGTCTAATGCCGATGATATGATTGGGTCACTATCCATAGCATCATAATCTCTAAAAAGTTCTCTACGAACTTGATGATATGCCATTGATTGCGCACCCTGCTGTGTTTCATAATAAGACCTTTGCAATTTAGTGTACCTATCTCTAAGGTTTACAAAGTTAGTATTATATTGACGGTCTTCAGTATCTACAACTTTTCGCTTACCATCTTTATCAACCGTTACAATTGCGTTGGTTGAAAATAGTTTTTTAAGTCTACCAAAAAAACTTCTGTCATCTAATTGTGTTTCGTCTGCCATAATTTATTTTACCATTTTCTACAGCTCCAGTAGTTTGCTTTTGTTCTAGGACCGGGATTATCACAATTCATTCTAGCTCTAAATGATTTTCTAGCAGAAGGATTTGATTTTCTAATCTTCATTCCTTTTTGTCCAAAGTTTACCTTAATTACTTTTCCTGTCTTTGGGTTTTTAACATAAACTTTAAACTTCTTAACATCTCCTTGTGATGGTTTACCTAACTTAACTTCTCTACCCTGATATTCTGCTTCGTAAACACAATTACAATTTGCTTCTTCTAATTGAGTTGAATATCCCTTTAAGAAGTTTATAAAATCATCCATATCTTCTTGCTCAACATCCAATTCATCATAATCATCAATTGGATTGTCAGTTGGGGTATCACCAGCTTTGTAGGCTTGGTCTACATACTCATCTTCTTTTAGGATATTTTGTAATTTAATCATTTAAGTTCCTTTTTTTATTTTGGCATATACCATAAATATTGTTTTTTATCAAAACACTACTATTTTATAACCATTGAGATAAATCTTCATATTCATCACCTATTTTCATTTTCCAAGGATTATCGTCCATACTACTACCACCATACACCCCATCATGTTGCATGTTTGATGAAATACCTCCTATTGCTCGTTTTGTGAGGTCGATACCTTCTTGTCTCAAACGAAGTGCAGTATCCCTAACCCACAATCCAATACAAAATGCCATTACCAAGTCATCGTTATAACCCTTCATAGCTTCAGCTCTACCATTCATAAATATAAATGTAAATAATTCATCTATCAAACGATTGGAACGAACTGTAACTGATTTTTCTCTAAAGTATTCATCCAACTTAGATACAATTAAAGGTCTAGTCTTAGAAGTTGTAGAGAATCCGGCTACCATTTGTCTTTCATCGGAACGATATTTATTTCTCATTTGATTTTCAACATCTACATATTTTAAATCCTTACTCATATAGAATAAGTTTTTATACTGTCTATCTATTACTTGCTGAATAGCTGCCCAACCAATGTTTGCATTCTCTATTACAAGTAATGCATCATTATATTGTGTAGATAATTCAACTAAGAAGTTTCCAAAATCTTTAGTATCAACCTTTCCTTTGTATTCTGCTACTTGTGTACAAGTGTTGATTTCCATAACGTGAGCTGCAGAATAATCCGAACCATCTCCTCTAGCCACATCGGCAATGACCATATAAGAACCACCTGGTGCTGGGTATTCCCATCTCCAAAGGTTACCATCAAATCCAGTCTTTTCTAATGGGTCTTGACAATATGATTCTTTATAGAACATTAATAATTCTGGGTCAATAACCGTATCACCAGAAGATACGAAGTCACAATCACACTCCTGTGCTGCTTTCTTTGCTCCTAATAATTTCTCTTGTTCAGCTCTCCATTCCTCACCTCTTTCTGGATGTACGGTCCAATGTAATCTGATTGTATTAAATGGATTGGTACTTTCTTCAGCAGATAACCAAGTTTTATGAAACCAATTACCCACACCATTTGGAGTAGAGAGGGCGATACAACTACCACCCGTTGAAAGTGTTGATTGTGCGGATGTCCAAATTTCATCGATATCACCAATGAAGGCGGCCTCATCAAATATTAGAAGTGATAAGGCTTCCGAACGTCCTGCATCAGGAGAACTAGCAATAGCCTTAATTTGAGAACCATTTTGTAATTTAAGTGATAGTTTGTTATCTTCCAAAGAGCCTCCCTTAAGCCAACTAGGAAGTAATTCATGCATTACTCTTACCTTAGTTACTAAGTTCTTTGCTACATCTTGCTTTGTTGCAATAACCAATACGTTAAAGTCACCATTGAATATCATTTTCCAAAGTGCATATCCGGCCGATAAGGTTGAGATACCAGTTTGACGAGATTTTAGGACTATATTAAATCTATTACCTGCGAATTGAGTTAGGGTTTTTTCCTGAAATGGAAATAAGTGAAAAGGTATCTTACCTCTCACCGGATGCTGAATCATACAATACTTCTTCATAAAGTGAATAGGGTCTACCGCACACTTTTTGTATTCATCAGCTATAATTTCCTTTAAAGATTTCTTTTGTGTAATTCCAGTACTCATATTAATCAACAAGAGGTTTTACTAAATCGTAACCTTTATCTTTTAATTTATCCCAAGCTTCATTTCTTAGTTTTTTTGCCTGTTCGATTTCTTCTTCAAAACGAGTAATATCAGTTAAGATTTCTGCTTTTAATTCATTTACATCTCTTTCCATACTCCATTTCTCAAGAGTACCATCTTCTTGAACTACTTCGTATTCCTGCTTAGCATCGTTGTATGCTTGTTGAAATTGAGAAACTACATCAATACCATACGAAATCATATTGTTATATATTTTATAATCCTCATAAGCTTCCCACAATCCATCTATTTTTATTTTAGATTCTTTTTTTGCTAAACAAGTTGTACAATATCCAGTTTTTGATATTAATTTTTTATCAACTCTACCAGGTTTAATTGTCTTACATTCTTCACCTTTACACGTATTTAATCTATCTAAATAAGCTCGTGTTTCGGCCATTATATCACCCAATTCCGAAAATTCTATTCTACCACCTTCGGTTTGTTCCCAAGACCTACCAGTTTCATCTGTCCATTTTTCACCAACCTTGCGTTTTATTATCTCTTTATCAGCTCCAGCAAATGATACAAACGCTTCTTTTTGATAATCACCACCAGTCAATACCATATCCACCAACTTTCTACGAGTTGGATGCATAAACTTTTTATTAAATTCCTTTGCCATAGTATATACAATATATTTGTATATATAAGTATATCAAAATTCAGAAAACGATTAACTATCGAAGAAAATACCTAAAATTTGATTTAGGGGTGCGAATGCACCTGTAAGCTTATATGTGTTACCACCATAAACAAATACAATACCTTCATTTGGTACAATTTTATCAAATCCTCCAAGTGAATTAAGTCTTTCTAATTCTAATTTTAATTTTGCAATCTTCTTAGGGTCACCACTTGCTTTTACTTGAGCTATTGTTGATTGTAAACGAGCTACCATTTGTCTTTTAGCAGAGTCAGGGTTTGCAGTAAGTACCGATTCCATAAATGATAATACATCTGCACCAACTCCTAAGAATATCTCCTCAAATCTCATTAGATTTTGTTTTGATATCTTTTGTTGGTCTTGTTTATCTATTTGTTCAGCCCATGCTCTTAACTTAGGGTCTTGTATTGTTGCAATTCTGAATGATTTATCGTTGAATGCCCATCTCTTTACTAACCCTATTTTTTCTTGTGCATCTAATTTCTTTCCATCCTTTTCTACAAATTTACTCCACCAAGCCTGATGATATTCTCCCACACCATCATTATCAGATAATCCAAATTCAGATTGTAGTTTAGAAATCATTCCTAAATACTTTCCTTGTAACTTGGCTAGTTGTTCTGATTTAGGTAACTTAGTCATTGGTGGTCCTTGTATTGTGTACTTAGATTGAACATGTGCGTTTACTTGCTTAATCATACCACCTAATATAGATGCCGCTTGTTGATTTTCACCTACGATAGTACCAGCATCATCATATTCAAATGTACCATGAAATACTAATAGGGGTTGATTGTAAGGAATTACGTTTACGGATGTTGGATATATTACTTCCAAATTCATAAAACATGCACCATCCTTAAAAATCTTTAATCTTTGTGGTTCGGATAGAGCTGCTATTGCTTTAGATAAATCTTGCATAGCGAAGTTGTAAGCATCGGTTAATCCACCCCTACCACCAAATTTTTCAGCTACCTGTCCGATTGTCATAGCACCAGCTCCTTTGCTCTTTAGATGTGACTTGTTACGAGCTGCTACTAACCTACCACTTACCCAACTAACTGCCAATGCTTGCCCATCAGTCTTCTCTCTAGTCAATTCTAAATCACCATTAAGTGCTTTGGTTACAATTGATTTAAGGTCAGCAAATGTAAGATTCATTTCAATATCAAATGGATGATTCATGTGACCATAAGCCCCACCTTCCATTAATAAAGATTCTTTTAAAAAATCAATTGGAGATTTCAAATCATACTTTAATATACGATTGTATTTATCCGTTGTATCTTTATGATTATCTATTGGTAATTTCTGGTCTACTGCGTTTTTCTTTTCTCTTTCGGATGGTATATCATCAACAAAATCCCAACCTTCCAGTTTATCTAAATAATATTTTTGCTTATCATAATCATCCCAATCAGAGTTCCATATATACCCAGTTGTTGTATTACCATCCTGAGGGAATGCTCCATTACCGGTATATTCTATAATTGTAGTTTCTTTTATTTTTCTTTTTTGTTGAATCAATTGTTGGATTTGTGAAAATATAGATTGTATATCTTTATCCAACTTTTTTTCATCTGCACTCATTGGGGATTCTATATCAACATTAGAATAAAGTTTTTTCTTTTTAGCTATTAAAACATCTACTTTTTTAATTAAATCATTTTTTACTTTATCCAAATCTTTTATTATATCAGATGCAGTTGCTTCAGCTATACTATCACCTTCAATACTTGATAACTTTTGATAATAATTTAAATCTTCCCATAAATGGTCCATTGCTATTTCAGCTGCAAATCTAACATCAGTTGTATGCTCCATTTCAACTTTAATACCCTTCATCAATTGAGGTTTTACATATTTTTCTGCAAATTGTTTTGGGTCATAGTATCCTTTTGAATCCCATTTTTTAGCTAAATCAATTAGGGTTTTACCTTTTGCTAAACCACCAGGAATATTATCTTCATCCATCTCCTCATATCCACTCATTCCTTTGTTGTTAAGTTTCTTACTATTCTTCTTAACATCTTTACTATCAGGTGCTCCATTAATATATCCACCTGGTAAAGATAATCCTACACCAGCTCCACCACCTAATCCCATTTCATCTAATATCTCAGCTTCCATTTCATCCATAATTTCATTTATATCGTCTTTTGAAATTATAGTATCTTTTTGATTTTTAGGTAGTTCCCAAAATCTTTTAGGTTTTTCATCAGGATTTTCTCTATAAGCATCATCCCAATCTTCTACTTTAAATGGGTCATCGGCTGGGTTTAATGTACTTTGAGTTACATTTTTAAGTTTATATATTGCTTTTCTGAATTGAGTTTCTGTATCTTTCGATTTACCCCTACCTCTCATAGCATCTGCTTTAGGAATATCGACTTGAGTATATCCACCTTGCTTATACCAATTTTCAGGCTTAGCTTTATTTAGTATTCTCTTTTGCCCATCTCCTACAAATGATGTATCAGGCTCATCACCAGCCGGCATACCAGCATTACTAGCAGCTTCTTTTAGTTCTTCTTTTTTAGGGATTCTAAATGTTACTGCTTTCTTACCATTGATTGTTGGCATTCCCCATTCATCAGTTCCTATATTTTTAACAACTACTTTTTTGTTTTTGAATTTACCCATTAATAAGGTATCACCAACTTTTACATTTAAAGTAATTTCTTCATTAATACATTCTTTAAGTTTCTTTAACTTAAGAGTAATTAATTTGAAGATTTGGTCATCAAATTTTGGATATGCTTTTGTAAAATTCTTTTTTCTTTCTTCTTCACTACCAGCACTTAACCAATAACGAACATCAGTACCACTAATAGCATTTGGTTGTGCAGGAGATGCGTAAACATAACCTTTATCAAGATACCCAACTTCTACTTTACCTTTATATGGAGTGAAGTATTTACCACTTAAACGTGATGAATCCTTTTCACCTACAACAGTTATAAAACCAGTTGTATCTGAATCAAAGTCATTAAGTATTTCTTGTGGAGCGTATGGATTTTTGACATTAACGATTTTAGATGATGGAATTCCAAACATCTTTGTCATTATTGCTTTCTTTTCGTTAAAATTAAATGGAGATTTTTTTGAATCGGTAACATTAGAAGTTCCGATATATACACTATCTTTTCCGAATTTGCGTATTAAGTTTTCATAAGTTGCGTAATGGCCCTTATGGAATGGTTGAAAGCGACCAGAATAGACAACAACTACTTTGTCCATTTCGGCCGCTTCTCCCAATATTGTTTCAACCAAAAATTTTGCTAATCCCATCATATAGTTTTCTTACTATATAAATATTGAGGATTATTGTTTTACAACTTTAACACCATTAGATGATTGTTGTTGTGCTAGCTGTTCAGCTTGTTGCTTTCTAGTAGGTGCACCCGGTTGATATTGAATTGTACCATCCTGTAAATTAATTCTACCTTGTGGATACTTCTCATCCAATGCATCAATAACCTCTCTAAGTTCGGTATTTAACATTTTAAATTCATCTTCTCCTTTTTCTAAGAAATCATCCATTCTAACCAATTCTTCATTAATTTCTTTCTTACGAATGTGGATTTGACCAAATTCTATAATTAAATTTTGAATTTTTTGATTGATATCTGTGATAGATTGCAATGCTTCTGCTTCAATTTTAGCAGTTTCAATAGTAATTTGTTGTTGTTGAGGTATGTTATCTAAACCTGCCATAATATTTAAGTTTTATTGTTTTGTATATATAAGTATATTGTTTTTTTATTTTTCAAACACAGAAACTCCTTTTTTCTTTACAACTTCACCTGCACAATAATTAGCCCAATCAATTGATTCCTCTATATTATTGCATTCTAAGTATTTAGCTACAAATCCAGAAACAAAGGTATCACCAGCCCCACTAACATCGGCGGTATCTACTGATTGTACTTCGAATATTTTTGTTTTGTGCATTGCACCACCCCTATCTAATGTACATATAATTTTATCAAATAACCAATCATTTTCTTTTATAACTCCAAAGTTATTTTGAAACTCTTGTCTATTTACTTTGATAAATGTAATATCCTTACACCAATCTCCAATTTTTTTCTTTGTATCTAAAATAACCAATGAATGTAAAGATGCTATTTTAGCAATATCTTCTTCGTTTAAAAATCCCTTGCAATAATCCGATATAACCACTACATCATACTTTACCAAATCAGGCAAATCGATAATATTGATTCTATCAGTTATATCATTTTCGTCCAATCTCAAATACAATTCGTTTGTATCCTTATTTACATATCTTGTTTTAGTAATATTTCCCTTATCAAAATATGTATCAACATCTAAACCCATAGCCATTAGATTGTTAGCAGTATTACCAGCCATACCCAATCCATAGGTTTCACTAATTGGAACAAACACAGGTCCATTTCCTTCCGGTGATTTGCGTTTTGATGTACCATACACAAAAATATCAGTACAACTTTCTCCTATAACTAATACTTTATTCATCATCTAAAAGTTTTGTGGTACTAAACCCATCTAATTTACCAAAGAATTTTATTTCCTTTGCATACTCTCCACCAATTATGGGTTTGTACATATATTCATCTCCAATTACAAATATATCGGGTTGATATGTTTTCAAATGGTTTCTCAAAGAATCATCACTATCAAATACTACAATTTTATCCACATCCCGTATTTGCATTAAATTAAATACTCTCTGTCCTTCAGTATGAAAAGGTCTATTATCTCCCTTCATTTGTCGAATCCTTTCATCCGAATCAATACCTATTACCAAATCTCCTAACGATTTTGCATAATCTATCAACTTAAAATGGCCATAATGTAGAACATCAAAGCATCCATTTATCCAAACTTTTTTCATTATAAAAACTTTTCCAATTCTTTGATTACCATTTCAGATGTTATTGTTTTGGTACATTCAAATTGTCTTTCAGTACCTTTATGGTCAGGACACCAATTCCAATCACCAGCATCCAATCTAAGTCTATTAAAGCACCCTTCACATTTTCCTTTAGGAGCTGCAATTCTTATACAATCTTTCATTTCAGCCCAATCGTATGAGAATCCGCTAATAAGAACTGTTGGTACATCCAATCCCCAACTTAACCAACTTAATCCACTACCAATACCAATAAATGCTTTTGATTTTAGCATTTCATCCATTACCAATTCTAATGGTCCATTAGGATGTTTTACTATACCATTTGGTAATTGGTTACCCATATAGTTATCACCTTCTTTTGAAAGTAATTTTACAACATAGCCTTTAGCATTTAACCAATCTACTACATCTTGCCAACCAGTTGGATTATTCCAAAATTTAGATTGAGCAGTACCATGAATTCCAATACAAACCTGTTTATAATTTGATTCTATATATGGCTTTCTTTCTTTTAATTTTGGTTTTATTTCTTTGTATTCCAATCCTAATATATCAGAACACATTTTTTGCATTGTTTGTCCTTTAGGGTCTATTGGATTTTTGTAAATATTAATTGTACTATCTTCATTATAAAATAAACCAATTCCATACATTGCGTATAAATTTTGTACATTTGTACCCGGTTCTACAAATTCTATATTTGGATATCTACTTTCAAACATAGTATTCATAAATGTAGATACAACCATTTTGCAATTATGTACTTTTCCAAATTCTTCAACATAAGGTATCCATGCTAAACTATCACCTAAAGCTTTGGAATCAAGAGCAACATAAACTCTTTTATGTTCAGCGTTATATAAATGTTCAAACCAAAGTTTTCCATTTTCATATATTTCAATCCTCCATTCAATAAAATATTCTAAGTTACATCTAGTCCACATATTAGTTGAAATACTTGTGGTATATAGAATCCTTCCATTTTTATTGTTTATAAATTTAATATCGTATTCCGCTTGCTTACTACCTTTTATTTCTAAAAAAGCTCCTCTAACAAAATGAAAATAAACTTTATTATCAATGTTAGCTTTATTATTTAAATTTTTAACTAAATTATCGTATATCATTAACTCCAAGTTTTAACTGTTAAATCTAATAAGGAAAATCCTTCTGCCTGTTTACTATACACTTTGTTTGTTGTATATCTTTTCATTGGATAGTGATAAAATACATGATTAAACCAAAGGTCACCAACATCCCATCCACAATCTTTTATTCTATCTAACCACCAACTTTTTGTTCGGTTTGGAATTAAATAACAATGAGCAAGGTCTTGATTAGGTCCTGTTTGTGTGAATAATTCATCAATTTTAGTTTTTTCTCTTGATGGGTTATTTGCAAATGAAATAAAGTAGGCATCATCCCTATCCGATATAAAACATGCTTTATGTACTATATCTACAAATTCCTCTAAACCAGTATAGATAAATGCATCTGCTTCAAATATTAATGTGTAATCATAATTTTCCTCATCAATTGTTTCTAATGCATTTCTATGTGCTAAATAACAACCATAATGCCTACCAGTCATCCAGCCCAAACCAGCACCAGGATATAACTCACCGGGTTTATTATCTTTACTTATATGTTCAGGTCTCCTACAATTTTCAGCAGGTGGAATTCCTTCATAAACTTCATTTATTATTGGTTGATAATCTATTCCGTATTTTGCTAATTGTTGTAATGATTGTATAGAAACTCGTTCTCTCATATCATCGGGTCTAGTCAGCATGTGCTTAACCTGAATACGAGGTTTTCTTCTTACAAATGAACGAAACCCTTGATGAAACTGTCCATAGAAATATTCGTTTGCTGCTCTAGTAACTCCCTCAAATACACCATAATCATCTCCACTAATTATACCACCGGGTTTTACTTTATTGTACCAAACATTTAAATCTTCAATTAATGCTTCATAAGAATGACCCGCATCTATCATTATAAAATCAATACTTGAATTTGTAAAATTATTAGCTGCGTTTTTGGATGTATCTTTTATTGTACTAAATCTACCATAGTTATCCGAAAGGACTGTATTATCAACGAATTCATAAAATATATCTCCATTAAATGTATTAACTATATTTTGATGTAATTGTTCATCATCCGTACCTTTCCAAGTATCAATTGATGTAAAATTAATATCTTTACCAGACTCTTTAATTTTAGTTGCTAAATGATTTGTTGATTTTCCAAACCAAGCACCAACTTCTACAAAGGTTTCACCACCCTTAGCTGAATCAACTACATTATTATATAATTCCGAATATGCAAACCAACCTGGTATTTCAGTAAACTCAGGTTGTAATTTTTCTAAAATAATTCTTTTAGTTAATTTTAAATCATCATCAATATAAGTTACTAATGGATTATTATCGTATGTATCTAAATATGTATGTAACTTTCTAAATATAGAAGGTAATTTATAACTCAATGCTTCTTTAATTGAAAGGGGATTTAATTCTAATTTAGAACTAAAATAAAACATATCACAAGCTGCGTAGAAAGTGTCTACATCATTTCGCTCACCCCATATAATGCAATTATCAGGCTTAAACTCCATCAATGGTTTCCAATAATTTTCAAAGTTCATAGCTTGATTTCCAACGAAATGAAATTTGATTTTATATTTTTCTAACTGTCTTGCTATTGCAAATATTTCGGCTTGATTTTTACCCGGTGAAAATAAACCAACATTAAGTACATGCTTCCAAGTTGGGTCCAATCCCAATTCAGTTTGAGCCGATTGTTTATCAAATTCATATTCTTCTATTGGATATTCCCATATTTCAGTTTCAATTCCAATTTCTTCAAATCTTTGTCTACTCCATTCGGAAACTAATACATATCTGTCTGGATGATATACTATTTCCGATGGGTTTGTGTATGAACCATGCGTTGATGCTATTATAAAATATTTCCTATCTTTTGAAAATATCTTTTCAACAATATCAATTGATAAATCGAATTCAGGTATTTCTTGAAAATGAATTATATCAGGTTGAAATGTTCTAATAACATCAAATATTGCACGTTTGTTATCACCTAATATATGAACCGGTACTAACGATTTGATTCTATTTTTTTGAACTACATAAGCATCTCCACCACTATTGTTTATCTCAACAACTTCGATTTCAAAATCATTGATATAGTGTTTTATTTGCTTGTATGTGTATTGCGGTTGCCCACCGGTAGAAAGATGTGGGCAGACATAAAGTAACTTTTTCTTTGCCATATTGTAAC